>Ga0209084_1000146_pt1 | contig 68483 bp, 35 predicted proteins | sample C_130820_MF_Meta_FD_187309 | JGI IMG/M metagenome (GOLD analysis project Ga0209084, IMG submission 187309) | Freshwater microbial communities from Lake Croche, Canada to study carbon cycling - C_130820_MF_MetaG (SPAdes) (version 2) | ecosystem: Environmental > Aquatic > Freshwater > Lake...
AAATTCGTTGACAAGAATTATCTCCAGCACTTACCATAATCTTTGAAACTGCCGGTGTTGATGCACCAAGCCCGGTGTACAACACCGATCCGGATCCAAATGTTATATACGAGTTTGTACCAACATATACTGTATTATATGTTCCGCCAAGGAAATTTACAGTAAATGGAATAGGAACCGTCCAGTATCCGTCGTCTGCAGTTCCAGTAAATGCTAATGCTCCAGGCACACTAGGTGTTGATGCAGTTAACGATCCTGCACCTAAAATAGCATTTGTTATATTTGTAAATGTTCCAGCTGTTGGATTAAATGTTGTTATTTGAGTACTAACATGCGGTTGAGTACTAATCACAGCTACTGCTGCATTCGTATATGCAACTGCACTATACCCAGTTTCTGAAGCAGTTGTTCCGGATGAGTTTCCGGTAATAATGTATTGAACATCTGTTCCGTCTGGAACATTAGTTGTAGTAAGAGTAAACGTTACAATTCCACCGTTACTTACAGTTGCTACGTTTGACGAAAGTGCAAATGTAGCAGCTGGATTAGCAGTTTGTGTCATTTTACGTCTTGGATATACTTGACCAGTCGCAGGTCGATACCAATTTACTACTTCCGGAAACGGAGTGCTATAATATCCGCCTACTTCTGCAGACGGCATACGGGTGCCTTGCAAAAATAACATTGGTTTAACGCTTGTTGCATTAAATGTAAATCCTGCATCTTTACCGTCATTTGCGCCACCGTTTGTGCTAAAGATAGTAGCTTGTGATACATTATTAATGTAAGCTCTTGCATCAGCTTGTGTCATTCTTGGATATTTTTCCGCAATACATGCTAGTACTCCGGCAGTTTGTGGACCGCTCATGCTAGTACCTGGACATTTTTTAAAATTGTTGTTAACTGTGTCGGTTAGACCTAACGCAGCTACGCGCGGATCTGTAGCAATAGTAGAATCATATAACGTTGCTGTAGAGTTCCAAACACTTTGAATCCCTGAACCCGGAGCATAACAATCAATGCGCGGTCCGTAATTGCTGTACTCGGCTTTGTAATCAACTGTTTCTATCCCAGTTGCTGTATACAGACTTTGCCCTGCAGTTTCGTTATGTTGCCCAACTGCACCAGAACAGATTGCTCGTGAATTCTCAGTAAGCCCCCAAGACGAACCAGGACTTGCTCCTCGATGAATATAATAAGTTGTTCCGCTAGATACTATTGTATTATTATAATCTATTCCAGATGGAACATCTTCATAAAAATAACTGTTACCTGCGCTTGCAACTATAATAACTCCTTCATTCATTGCATCAATCATGTCTGCATCGGTTGCAGCATTTACCGACGGCGGTGCTACACTAACTCGTAGTCTAGCAATATTTTGAATAACATTTGCATCCCATACATATGCACCGGCTGTACCGCTTGTTGGAGTGTATGTTACTCCACGAATTGTCATCTGCGAAACATTAGCAGCTGAAAGTGCAGTTCTTGACCATCCCCAACTATTATTCATTACTGTTGGATTTTTAACGCCAGTTAGTGGATTAACTGGCTTGTATCGATGAAACATTCTTACATATTGAATTCCGTTTGTATCTGCAAACTTAATATTGTAAATATTTGCATCACGCGCCCACCCTTGTGTATTACCTGCAACAGTGCCCGACGTGTGGCCGCCATGTTCTTGTTTTCGATTAGCAATATACTGATAATTTCCAGCTGCACCTCCCGATACTTCAGGAGTGTGTTGAAACCAATTATATTCAACCATTCGTGCATAGCCAGTGCCGTCAGTGTTTTGTCGATATTCAAGTACTGACGGATATGGTGTTCCGTCGTCCATTATTACCACATCAACATTTTTACCTGACGAGTCTGAAATAATTTCTGCAGCCTGTTGAGCAGTACCGTTAATTCCCCAGTCTATTATGTCTGTTTTTCTAAGGCATCGTAATAATCCCCAATTAATATCGGTTGCATCACTAGCAACAGTCTTATCAAACTTACTAGAATACTGACTAAACCCACATGTGCCTTTTACTAATCCTAAATCTTCAGGATTCAATTCAACAGCTAATACCCGCGGATCATTCATTATTTCTGCAGCTTCGTCGTATGTTAACATATAATTAGTATTACGACTTATTGGTAATCTATCAATACAGTCAACTGCTCGTTTAGGAATGTACAGATTGCCGCTCGGCGTTTCCATATCTTCATAAAACCCGTCAGCATCATCAAACTTGTGCAAAGTAACAACATACATCCTAAGTGACTGATCAATTGGGTTACCTAAATGCGGGATCGGAGCTTCCATGTTATGCCTCCAATTTAATTAACGTTAATGTAACGGTAATTATAGCTGCACTACTTCCGTTATTATAAATCTTAATAGGTATGTTAGTAGTTGGTGTAGATTCGCTGCTATACCCAACTACTGCTGGTGAAAAATATTGTGTAACACTAGAGGTTGTAATTACTTCTGCAATAACACCCGACCCAGGAACTGGATCAGTTGTTTTAATTCTAGATGCATCAGCTGATTGTGCTGAAACACTAGAATAAATAGTTACCCATGCTGCTGCAGATGTTTGTACACTTAATATTGCATATCCTTTAAATCCAGTAATAGTATACGTTCCGCTGTTAGCTGCTGTTAAACTTGCACTTGTTGCCGATGCAACAGTTCTTGATGTTAATCCACTACCGCCACCAGTTGACGAAATAACACCAGTTACTTGATCAATTGTGATAGTATTACCATCAACTTTTACACCGCCTAATTGTGTATTGCTTGCAATAGCTAATCCAATTGTACCAGATGAATTAGTAATACCACTTGTCGCTACTGCAGGAATAATAACTCCACCTAATGTAGTTGTATTAGCAGCTGATAACCCTGCACTAGGAAGAGCTGATAAAGTACCGTCCATCATTAAAAATCCTGAACCAATCTTAATCCCGCCTAACTGAGAAGATGATGCAGTTGCTAATCCGATTGTTCCGCTATTATTAGTAATGCCACTTGTTGCCACTGCAGGAACAATTACACCGCCTAATGCACTAGCAGTAGTAGCAGTTAACGTGTACGCATTTGGAATTGTTGGTTTATTTAAAACAACCCCTAATCCACTTACTGCGTCCCAATCACTTTGTACCTGTGCTGCAGGTATAGTTGGTTTATTTAAAACAACACCTAATCCACTTACTGCGTTCCAATCACTTTGTACCTGTGCTGCAGGTATAGTTGGTTTATTTAAAACAACACCTAATCCACTTACTGCGTTCCAATCACTGTGTACCTGTGCTGCAGGTATAGTTGGTTTATTTAAAACAACACCTAATCCACTTACTGCGTTCCAATCACTTTGTACTTGTGCAACATAGTTGGCATTAATTACTCCACTACCATTAATCGTAATAGTAGAATTGTCAACTTTAACACCACCTAATTGTGTGTTGCTTGCAGTAGCTAAACCAATTATGCCGGCGGTGTTTGTTATACCGCTAACGTCTACTGCTGGAATTCTAACACCGCCTAGATTACCAGTATTTGCAGCTACTAGTGTATAAGGTACTATTTCTGCATTAATTGTACACACTCCTGCTGTTTTAGTTAGCGTAATATGTGAACCTGGTTGAAATTTGTCAATCACTCCATTTAGACCATTATATACTTCTGAAAAATTATTATTAATTTTTATTGCACCACTTCGTAATGTGTCACCGGATTTGTCGTTGCTAGTTGACCCAACGTTTATTGTTTGCTTAGCCATTTATTATCCTTAATTAAAATCTTATATTATTGTTGTCAAACGTGTTATTATCGCTGTCAAATGTTTCTTGATAATATCCGTACTCTACTCCCAATGACGATTGTATAAAGTCCATTGCAGTCTGTGTAGCTACCCATGTAGAACCTGTTCGTTTAATAACAGTTATTATTGTTTTTTCTGCTAAATTAAATGTATGTGTTAATCTAACTGATTTATAAATTCCGTTAACTGAAAAATCCGCAGGTAACGTTTCTTCAATTCCTAACCGTTCATTATATACTGTATAAGGCGCTTTTTGTAAACGAATGTTACCAACAAAAAACTCCCAGTATGCGTAATCTTCCGTAAATGTTAAGCTAGAATGCGCTTCTTTACATTTATACGTATAACTACCATACGTAACTATATCATTAACATTGTAACCTGTTCCTGTTGTCCATGATGAACTGTCATCATACCCTCCAACAAACACTTCAATGTCATTACATTGCCCAAACCCTTTACTAACAATATCTGCAGATTCTACTCCTTTCCATCGTGTTGTAGATTTTTTAGGTATAAACGATAGTAATACTACAATTGAGGTTCCGTATGATCTATATAATGGCGAATTGCTATTAACTTCTACTACCGTGTTACGTTGCTTTGTACACTGTTCAGTAATAGTAGTATCAGTATAAGGAATTGTTTCACCTGCACCTAGTTCTTGAACAACTGAATGTGGCATAACATAATCTGATATGCCAGTACCTAATGTGCCGCGGCGAAGTTGACTTAATTCATTTCCGTTTTTTATAAAAAACTCAATTCGTTCGCCGTTAATTTCAACAATGCCAGGTTTATTAGCCGTTGGATCCGGCACTGTAAACATACTCGCATCGTTTACAAAAATACTAGTATCTGTGTTTAATAACGCTTTTACTAATGTTGTTTGTTTTACTTCTGGCATCCGCTTGTAATGCGTACGATTTAGCATGTCCTTAAACTGCATATATGTATACGCAGTAGTTGTGTCACTTGCGTTAGTATACACCTTAATAGATAACGAATCTGATACTTTGCCCGGGACTACTTCTTCAAGACCGCTAAATTTATTTTCAAAATTGTCACCGTCTATTATTATGTCATCAATTGCTATACCGGTAGCATCTATTGGTAACTTTATTCCAGAAAGTTCACTTGAATTAAATGTACCACCGGCTAACGAAACATCATAGTCATTATCATTTGAGGTAGCACCGTCGCTTGTTACTTCACGAATAATAAAGGTACAACTTTCTGGTACAGGTAGCCCTAAATTTATAAAATGTTGGTTGAAAAAAGTTACTGGAATGATAACATTAGTTACTGATCCGGTTGCAATCGGCGATTCCATAATATCTCCGCCATCGATTCTTATTGGGTCAGAACTTCCGAAAGTTGGCTCATAATAAACAGTTAATACAGTGCCTTCACTAGGCACACTAAATCCATCTTCTGGAAATGGAATAGTTATACTTGCTGCACCGCCGATGTATTTAAATACAAGGTCATTAAATTTAACATTTACATTATCCCATTTAATTGTATCAAAATTTGAACGATCCCATCCGTGTTTTACACCAAAATTTAACCCAGATATTTCAACACCACCGTAATCTATACCAACTAACAACTGTGCTAAATCTTTACCAAGTTCACCAGGTGCCGGATTATAATAATGTTCAATTCTATCTACTGCATTTAATGCAGAGTTAGCTCTTACATACGTAACTTCTATAATACTGCCTTTGGCAATAGTACGGTTAAACTCTATCATTCCAGATAGTTTTGTATAACCATTAACTTTTATTGATACAGTTGACACTTTGTAATGGTCTCGTATTTCTATAGCACCGTTAACAACTACCGATGTATTACCAACAATTGTACTTGGTTCCCACTTTAATGGAAATTGGGTTCTTTTTCCAGTTACTAGTAAAACTGGAATTGTTTCAGTTTCACGCAGATCAGTCTGTGTTACACTATACGTATTTCTATCAAATTTTAAATTAATAGTATTGGTACGAATTACACTCTTACCAATAACTGCAATTGCGTTAGCAACTGATCCGGCATGTGATAAACCGCCAATAATGTGAACAGTTGGTATTGTTAAATATGATTTACCAGGTAATACTATGTTAATACGATTAACTTTACCATTTGCAATATATGCAACTGCAGTTGCACCGTATCCGGACTCACTTGAAATAACAACCTTTGGTGATAACGTATATCCCGACCCACCGTCTATCACACTTATATTAACTACTGAAAAACCTACGTTATCTGCCCACGATTTCCATGGATATTGTTGGATAGCATCATTAGTGGACTGTAATCCTCCGCTAGCGGTTGTAGTTACTACTACCGGAACAACTCTTTTAAGATTTAGATCATATGTTGCAGGTAAATCAAAATCAGACACCTCAGATGCACTAGTCTCTATATTAGAATATAAACTAACATATTCTCTAATTTGAGTTCTATATGGTTTTACCTCTGATACATAATCTTCATAATTAGATAAATTATCATTTTGATACGTAACTGATTGATGTAAATTTCCAACATTATGAACAACATTAACAAAACTAGTTTTAAATATCCAATCAATGTATGTTTGTTCACTCATTGCATATCGAACACTAGTAAAGAATAATTTTAAATAAGCATCGTTACTTAATATATCTTTAATTGAATTTAATATAATACGGAGTTCTGTTGCTGCACAGTTATCGTATACAATCGAGTCATATAGTACACCATCATATCCAATAGCAGTATTTATAAAATTATACAATGTTGACGTAAACTGAATAGTACCGTCTTGACTACCAACTATTTTATAAGACGCTGTCCAATCATATTCAAAAGATTCGTTATCAGGAATAAGTTCTTTTATTTCTGCATTGTATCTTTCTAATAATACCCATCTCCCTGCAGTAGTAGTACGAACAGTAACTAACTGTCCTACAGTTGCATTAACTGAATATAAGTCAGCGTATGTATCAACAGCATAATTAGAAAAACTAAATTTACTATACCCTGTTGCATACCAATCAACTGTTTCCCAGTAATTCGTAACATTATATGCCTGTGATACAGATTTAGACCATAACCCAGTAATTGAACTATATGAATAAATAGTCCAAGAGTTATTTGCTTGCGAATCGCTAGTTACTAATGCTGAAAAATCTCTAACTGTAAGAATAGTGTCGGTTAAATATCCATTGCCTGCATTAATAATATCAACTCCTACAATTTCACCTTTAAGATTAATTATTGCTTTAAGTTTTGCGTTAATACCAACACCGTACACGTTAATAAATGGTGCTAGTTTATATCCATACCCGGGACTAACAATTGTTATTCCCGTAATTCTACCATTAACTACAATTGACGTTAGCTCTGGTGATTTAACATATTGTGTTACTACATATGGTAACTCTGCATCAGTATATATAACAGTATCATATAAACACCTTACTAATGCCGGAGGTGAATCAGACTGTTCTAAACTTGTAAGATCAATCGTATCAACAATTAAATTACTACTTAAATATCTATTAACTTCTTCAATTAATTGTTTAAGTGCTTCAAATCGATTAACAAACATTCCCTGACGTGGGCGATTTTCAATTCCATATTTTAATTTTATTGGTAATGCTTGATCCGGAACTAGTCTGTCATACTCATCTTTACCACACAAACTGTCAATCCATTTTCTTTCAATATGTGCTGGCAATACAGTTTGTGGCGCTGTACTAATTAATTTCCACTGTGTATGAATATTTTGATCTGTCTTATCTGTAAGCCAATATTCAATTGATAATACTACATCAGTGTGAATCAAATGCGGTTTTATGTTTACTAAACTTAACGAATTTCTACCAGTTACTGCAATAAATTCGTATCCTACTCCTTTTGGATTTGAAATTAACGTAGACACATCGTACGCCGATATAGATCTACCTAATAACGGCGACACGGTAGTTTTATTTTTAACCCAAAAGTAATATGTAGGTATTTCAATCTGACTAAGTGTATCATATCGTGTTATTTTTGTGTATACAGTATCGCCATACAATGATTTCCCACTAATTCCAGTTGCTAATCCTGCTTCAGTATCTGCTTCTTCATCCCAAACTGATGGTAAAATATCAGATTCAACCCATTCGTATATGTCAACCGACGCACCTGGTACTAACATACTAAGTACACTATTACGATACATCACGTTATCAGTAAAGCTATCAACAAATTTTGTTGTTCGTTTATCCCACCATAGTACACCTACTTGTTCACTATCCCATGCAATTCCTTCGTCAACATTAACTGCAGATGTTCCTACAGAATATACTGCAGGATCATAAGTTGTTTTAAATTTTACTTCTCTTTCTATAATATTTGGATATTTGTGTTGTATGGGATCAACGATATCTAAATATTTTATAAGTTTATTAGTACGACGATTATACAAAAATGCCTGTTTAATTTTTGTAATATCCGGTTTATCTATTGCAGCGTGTTTTACTGCCCAACTAAACTTTGTTCTATCTTTTACATATTCGTATAGTCGTGCTGTATTTTTAACATTTCTTGCACTTATAATAATACTAGTAGGAGTTACTGCAATCTGATCACCGTATCCGGTGTTATTTAATGTACTAGTTGGGGGAGACAATCGTTCACTAAAATTCCATTTATCGTTGTACATGTTAAAAACATCAACGTCACTTGTATACGATGAAAAAGTAGTTTTACCATCATCAAATGTAGTGATCCCAACTACTAAATGTGTTATAGAATTAACTTTAGTAAATGTAGTTTCTTTAACACTACTACTAACAACTATAGTTTTATGATCATCTGAAAACTGTATATTACTTTTATCGTAGTTGCCTTCAGATGCTGAAGGATTAGAAATATATAATTGCAATGTATTTGGCAAATAAGATCCATCATTTTGCAACGTATAAAGATACAGGTTATTAGCACTTGACACTGCAATATAGTTGGCATTATTTGAAATTGCAAGACTTTGTCCAAATGTAACATTAGCTGCTGGTAAAATTACACATTTCTCATTTGAATAGTTGTTTGCACTAGTATACACATACACTTTGCCATTATCTGATCTATCTAACACAGCAACTACACCGTTACTTGATGATACAACTGATGTTCCAAATGTTCCCCCGTGTGTTAAATATCCCGATACCGGAAGCCAGCTATAGGTAGTAAACAGTAGTGTACCGGATGGTGTTTCAGTAGGTGCCGTTGCTAGCAATAGTGTTGTAGAATTTATTACTTCTTGCACTATAGTAGTTACTTGAGAAAACCCTGTACCACTTACTAGCATACCTGCACTAATACCAGCGGTATTAGACACTACTAATGTTGTGTTGACACTTCCTTGCGGATTATATGATCTCAATATTGGAGTAGACGATGTATAACGGTATCTGTATAATCTACCATTGGCTGTTCCTATGAAAAATGTATCGTTAGCAAATGTTAACGTAGTACCAAACTTTACCGCACCAGTTGGCTGAATTACAGACAATGATGCGGTTTGGAAATATTGACCTACTAATTCATACAGGTATACCACTGGTGTTGTATCTGCAGTATTAACAAATGATAACCATTCTCCTGATTTAGACATTGCAATAGTGTCTGCTATCGCACGTATCTTTTGATTTAGTCTCCAATAGTGATTATTCTTATCACGATTATAAACTGATATGTAATTTTTAGACAACACTGCAACTAACGTTCCGGCGCTATTTGAAACTATTTTTCTTCCAAAGTCAGATTCAATATCATTAGTATATACTTCTGTTAATGTATATGCTGGATTAAATTCCCAAGTTTCCCACCGGCCGTCTGTATTGTCGATCCATAATTTACAACTATATGATAACTTACCAGTTTTTGAATTAACATGTGGTAATTCGTTAAACAAGTAATTATTATGATCTATTGACGGTAATTTTCTATTTTTCAAAATTCTAACTGTTGCATGATTTAACACAACCGTGTTAGTGTCTACAACAATTTCAAACGTAGTACTAGTAATATTAATTGGGATATAAAATCCGTCAATTACTAAAGTGTCAGTAATACTAATAATTGTACCTGCTACTAATGTTACTGCCTTTGCAAGATTAAACACATATCCGTTTTCTGATATGTCTATATTGCGAACAATAAATCCTGATTCAACATATTGGTATACTGCCCACTCAGTTTCATTTACGGTAGAACATAAGATATAATCATTTAGTGAATAATCAGCAACGTTAAGTGCTAGTATATCTTTTATTGTTTTTACACTAGTTTTAACTTCGTCTGTTCTTGCATACACTGCATTAGATGCAACATATTTTGCTTTTGGCCAAAACTCTGATTTATATCCAATTGGTTTTACATACAAGTCAGACGGTAATTGGCGTATTACTAAACTACTTAGATTAAAACCAATAGAATCAACTAATTCAATTGGTTGCGGATTTGTTTTAAATAACGATTCATCTAGTACAAATTCAATGTTTTCAAATGCAGCACTTGCACCATACTGCCCCGAGCGCAATGCCCATTCTTCATAAAATTGTAAACTTTCTTGTCCATCGTGACTTAATACATCAAACAGTTTATTCAAAACATTTTGAGTACCTTTTTCAATAATCATCCCTTGATAAAACTTAAACTCACTAACATCATCTTGAATAATGTTTTCAAGATATTGCCGTTTTTGATAGCCAGTTAAATGCTGTGCCATCGTTTGCTGCGTCTTATCAAAGTTTTCACTTTCTAAACTATAAAAATCAGTAAACTGAGATGCTTTATAATTCCAATTTGGCATTAATCTTGATATAGGTTTTTTACTTAGTTTAATCCAAGTTTTATTATTAAAGTCAGCCTCGCCTTGCGTTGAAATTGTTGCACTATAATAATATGTTTTATAATGGACTACATCACCAACTGCATATGATTGCCACGGCACCCATTCTGTAGTAGCTGCTTGATCAACAATAAACCCCGGAACATTAAGCGATCCATTCCAGTTAGTACTAACATACCCAGATACTTTAAGTTTGTCTTGTTTATAGCCGCTTGTTGGATTATAAATTGTATCATTAAACATTGTTGAATTATTAATAACTATTATATGTTCTTTTTGAACTAAGTAAAAACTTGCACAATACACACCAATGTTATTTCTTGGTGTATACGATATTGAGTTGTCTGTTCTATATAATTGTAAAAATGGTGTTTTAATCTCATTACCAGATTCGTCTAAAATTTCAATAATATTATTTTTATTTGTAACATCATCAATTACAGTAAGTACTGATTTAAATGTTAACAAAGTAGCAGCAGGACTTAACGATAAAACTGCAGAACCTGCATTATCAAGACCGTTTAACAAATAAAAATCTGCAAAATTAAAGACTTCCGAATCAACCGGCCGTAACGCTTTGTAGTAGCTGCCGTTATATCTTATAATATCACCGTACACAATTGGAGTAGACGGAATCCAATCTTTCCACACTTCTTGCATTGACGCCCAGTTATGTGTACTCCAGAATAAAAACTCTTTTGCACTAGTTTCCCAGTTTGACACTGCGCCTAACGCTTGATTATATTCGTTAAATTCAAACCCTTGTTCTGTTAACCATCTGCCATGTCCAATTAAAAAATCCACAACTTCTTGAATTGATGAAAGTTTACTTGAATACGGCAATATCGCTACTGTAGTACCCCACTTCTGTTTAAACTCTGCAGAAATGCCACCGACAATAGGCAACGCTGGCAATAATGCAAATTGTGCCTGATCAAACGTAAGAGTTGAAGTATGTGAAGATACTGTTCTATAATATCTAGAATTATACGATACTATTTTTCCTGCAACATAGTTCTGTTGCACTGACCACTCGGAGTAAGATTCTGATATTCCGCCAATTGTAAGTGATCGACCTGAACCGATTGGTTGGTAATATTTAAAATACGGCTGTACTTTACTATATCCTTTGATTTCAAATCCGCCTTGAATTTTAGTAATAATCACACCACTGTATGTCATTACTGTTATCGGTGACGATGTGCTTAATACAAGTTTATAATCTTCTTGAGGTATAAAAATACTACCAGATTCTGTTGGAGATTTTGAATCTAACAATAAATTAAATTTCTCTTTGCTTGTAAACGCACCTACACGATGACAAATTTGGGCAGTTAATAACTGTAAATTTGTCGTATATTGATTATAAAATTTTAATGTTTCGCAATTTAGATAATCAACTAGATAGTTTACTAATCCTGCAGTTTGCACACGCGCAGCACTTAGATATATACTAGGGAGTTTCATATCAGATACTTTAATTCGTACTCCGGTGTCTGAATAAACAAGCTGTCCGGCAACATTTCGTATAATACGAGACCTGTCAAACAATACACCAATTGTTTTAGCAGGTGCTAACAAAATTGCTGCCTTAATAACACTAAACGGGTAATGTGAATGACGTTTCCATGCTGCTTCAATAGGCGATACATCACCAAAGGAAAAATCACCTTGTTCTGATTGAGATATAACACCAGATGTAAAGTTAGTATAAATTGGACTAACTAAGTTTCCATTAGAATCAACCGGAATATGTTTTAATAAATTAGGTCTAGCATACTTTGATAATGTGATTGCAGCTTTACCTGGTTCTTTTACAAAACCGTTGCTTAAATCGTGCCATAATACTAAATTATCTTTTGTATACGGCGCTGGACCATATACGCTAACCCACCATGTTGGCTCTACGCTAAACCCTAAAATTTCCCATGGACAAATGTGAGGACGGTCTGTACCTAACATCCATTGATATATACCTCTCCAATATCTTGGACTAATCTGCCCATCGGGTGTATAATGATTTTTATACGCAAATGTAAACGAATTAGTTGCATCGTATGTTAATGCAGTTGAAAAATCAATTCCAATAACAGACGACCATTGATAAAAATCTGGCATTATTACTGAATTAAATTCAGCCAAACTATAATCTTGTTTTTGATAGTAACTAGGAATAAAATCATGAATATTAAAAATAGACGCATTGTACTCTATTTTTATATTATTATAAATCCGTTTTTCTACCTCTAATATTAGATCATCTCTATAATCACCATATGCTAATAGTAAACTACCATCATGTCCTTGAATCATCATTCTTGGTATAACTAATGAGGTATCATTATATATCTTAGGTTCATATTTAGGCCACATACCTAGTTTAGTAGGTGTTGCCGGAACTAAACATCCATCAGTTGTATCATACTCTATTATTGTTATAGTATCACCAATAGTAAGAATAGCAGATATTTCTACAAATCCTTGACTACTAAATGTATAATCTTTACTATGTAGTAACTGAATATCGTTAACATATACACCAACTGCTTTATTAGATAAGTGGTCTAACGTAAATACTTTAGATAACGAATACACATTAATTTCAGAATCATACACTGTAAAATTCGTAGTAATTGCTGCGCCATACGGAATCATATCACTAAAATAGTACGGAGCAGTTGATGGTGTATCTTTATTAATTTCCAACAGTATTGCATCAACATGCGATCTAGTGTCAGTGTCAATGCCTAATCGTTCTGCAATAACCATAAATGATCTTTTAAATTTAGCATAATCATTACGAGCTAATTCAATTGCACGAATCAAACTGTTGTCAGTTGATGTTATATGATACAACGACAAACTAACAGGTCCGCTATGTTGTACAAACTTTGTGCCATATGCTGATACTGTACCTAAATCACGTAAATTGCTACGACCTGGATACGTGCCAATAAACGGCAATCTTGTACGAATATTATCTACAATACTGTCAACATGATCAATAACCTCTCCTAATGTAAACTCTGTTAGTACATTATTCAATGGATTATTTTGTAAATTAATAGGTATAGCATAATACCCGTTTTTATTAATAGTATAATCAGAATATACTTCAATTACAAGAGTATCAGTTAACTTAAGATTAGTTTTAAATATTATTTGATTATACGGGAGTTCGTCTTTGTTTTCGTCATACAAGTTTAAGATCCAGTTATTATCCAGATCATTTATCGTATTAGGGGTTTGTTTTGGAACATAATTACCGTTAACATATACTCTGATATCAGTTAATATCGGTAACGAGTACGACGGTATGTTTATGTCAACTAACGATTTAGTATTAAACACTTTATTAAACATGCTAATGTTAAAATTATTAACGTTATTAGAATTTCTATATACCTGCACTGCTGCTTGCAGATTATCAATACTAGATGTTATCCATCCATTTTCGTAAGATATGTTGCCATTAGGTTGCGATATAACTACAAATCCAGTATCGATTGTTTTTGAAATAGTGTTCCCTGATAGATCATAGTAAAATAAATCAGACAGTAACGGAAAGTTAAAAACAATATCCCCAATATTATTAATATTTTTATACGATATCGGAAAACCTAACTTAGCATCGTTAGTGCCACTACTGCTAATTTTATAAGAAAAAATTGGAGTACCGATAAATGTTGAACCAGTATATACAGATTTGTCACCAAAACTTATATAGTTGTTATCAACAACATCAAACAATGGTGGCTGATTTATAGCTAGTTTTTGCTGACACGATTTCCATGTAGTACCATTATACCAATACAGCAATCCCTGGGATGTAATTCCATTCTGTACTAATACTACTTGATTAAGTTCTGGTGTAGATTCTAGCACTAATCGTAGTTGTCTGCTATTTAACAAGCTGGTAATATTTTTAATTAACCCATATTCAGGAGGAGTATCTTCTAAAACAACTGTATACTCTATAGATGTGTTATTAATAATCTTAGTTACTACTGCATTTCCAGTAGTGCTGCTACTTAATTTACCACCAGCTGGTGTTGCAGTAATTACTGATCCAACTATTAACCCACTAGTAGAATTCATATTAGTAATAGTTGCTCGCCACCCTGTACTGTCTTTTTCAACTACTGAAATCGTGCCAACGCTACTAACAGTTGTTGAACTAGTAGTGTGCCTAACATTAATAAACTCAGCACGATAGATGTTATTTGCAACAAATACATCAGTATCGGCAGTAAAAATAACACGCTGTCCGTGTGTTATTGGTACACTATCAATTCTATAACCTAACGATCCCTCAACAGTTGAAAATACATCAGTAGTAACATGATCAATCAACGAAATATCATCAATTGCAGTTATTCCACAATTAAATAATTTTAAATTTTTCTTAAACTCAATAATCGGTCTAGCTGCTCGCATTGACTGATCATACGTAGGATAAATTTTATTAAATCCTGCACTTGTTTCAATAATATCTTTATGAAACCATCTGTTATTTCTACTCCAACAATTTTTATCCTGACTGCCACGGTTTATTGTTATGTAGTCAGGCGTTCCAGAAAAAGATATCGCATCACTAAATGGTGTTGAATCAAATAATGGAATATCAAATAACATCTCTTTTTGGGTAGTATATTGAGTAACAACTTCTAATTGTGCTTCGTTAATTAATTGTATCGAGTTACCTACTCCTTCTACGTAATATCTTCCAGATTTATAAGACTCTGGAATAACATTACCAACAAAACGAACTTTCATGCCGTTACTTAGGGTAGTTCCGTTATCTAAAATAGATTTGTTAAAAGTAAAATCACGTTTTCCTAATATTGTTGACTCAACATCAATTGTGCCGCTAGTTAACGGATCTGCAATACGGAACACTCCGCCTGCATTAGCATTGTTTTCATTTACATAATACAATGTAGTAAGACCGTCTACCGGCACAGTAAATGTAATTACACCAGTTTCAATAGTATTATTTGTAAGACCAATGTTTGTGTATCGTTCTAACGGTCCTTCAACTCGCGATGTTTTAATACTGAATGGATTTCCTACACTGTTAATATTGAAACGGTAAGTACACCCTTTGTACAATGTAATAACTGGATTATTTGTCATCCCATCTGGTGTAAAGATATAAGAATTATCGTTAAGATCTACAGTAAATGCACTACTAATAGACTCTACTTGTATTTCTGAACTAATTGTAATAATATCCGGACCATTTGGTAACCAATAATAATTTTGAAAATTAACAAACTTGTCCCAATCAATATGCGGATTCCAACTATAAAATTCCTGTTTGTTTAATCGCGGGTGATTAGTAACGTCTGCACCAAACACTTTTAGTTGATTTATATAATCTTGATAATCTCTCAAAAAAGTAGTATTATCAAGATCGTCGGTAATTAAGAATCCAGGCTCTAATTGATAATCTTGACGTATTTTTGAAGGAGCTTTTACAAATACATCAGACGACGTTGCTTTTGAATTTACTCTACCTATATAACCACTAACCTTATTAACAACACCTGGTTGAGCAAGCTGAGTCATAGTTGCTTGCAAAAACTTTTTGTTAGAATCAGTTCTGTAAAAGGTAGGTAAAAACCCTGCAACATTTGCACTGTTGCTGTCGTCAACTGCAGTTGTTCTAGGTAATAAATTTTGTGTGTTGCTATCTGCCATTAGATACTCCTATATGATGAGCTAGAAACTTGTTGTTGATTAAATGTAGTATTGTTTAAAGTTAAATTTGACGATTTAATATTATTTGAAGTCATTCCTGTTATAATTTCAATTTCGTTAACTGTAGCACAACTAATTAAAATTTGGTTACTTAACGATTTAATTTCAAATAATCCGCCAAAATTAAGATCAGCATGCTTTGGAACAATTACAAAATTTGAAATAAACGGTGTTGATTGATTTAATACGTAAGTCGATAACTCTGAAAAGAAAAATGTATCTCCAAAATCCCAATTTTCTAAAGCAAAAAATGTGTTAATTGAAGTAATCACCTTTGACTTAATGTCATTATTTGAAATAACTTGTCCAGGAGATTTTGTAACTTTAAATATAGCCTGGACTTCATCAGCTGCTGCCTCTCCAAATAATAATTTGTAACTAACCGGGTGGTATACTACTTCATCTGATATCGATTTAATTAAATTTAAAGACGGTGATACGGTAGTATATAATTCATCTGAACTTGGAGGTAACGGTCTTGTTGTTATTGCACCATTTACCCACTGTCTAAATTCTATATCATAACCTTTTGTTAAAATATACACATCTATAATGTTACTCACACTTGGATCTATTCTTGAATTAGCACCTGCATTATGAGTATATTGAAATTTTATGTTGTCTCGACCGTTATATACTTTATAATCTAACGTAGGTATACCAGTGTTAGATGTTGTGCCTTTCATTACAACCATGTCAGATGTGACATAGTAATATTTGCCAACTTGAAACGACGACGGCATGAACTGAACAATTTCAACTTTATTGTCAGCATTACTTACATACCGATAATCTTCTTGGCCATCGGCTATTAAATAGCGTTCTTGAACAATGTATTGCGTATCTGCTACAAAATTGTCAAATAATGTTGGATTATCTACTACACCGTTATCGTCAGTATCTGCAAACGTAATAACGATTTTCTTATTATCAATATAACCATCTAAACCGTGAAATTCATTAATAATATCCCATTTAGAATCGTTAATCATTGGCGATGCATAATTAGGTAGTGTGTTAATACCTAAAATATTAATTTTGTCTCTTACTAACGAACTAGACACACTATTAAATATTTTTTCACTACTGTCAAAATAAAACCGTAGTTGCTGATTACTTTCAAAAATGTATCGTAATTCTCTAGTTGTAATTGTATAAAATTCATTATCACTAACAAATGACATCATCCAACTAGCATCTTCATGCTTATTAGATACATCACCTTGCGAATTTAAATTAAACTGAGATGATGTGTTTAAATTTGCCTCAAAAACAACTTGCCATGTTTGTGTTATGGCATTATACGACAATCCAAACGATTTATTTTCAAAAATTAAATCAGTCATTGTTGTTACAACAGTTGACTCAAGCGAAGTTCTCCATCTAGGTATAACTTGAACAATTAATGCTGCCGGAATACTAACATTTATTTGTATTTCAGTTGCAGCAACTCCTACAATAGAAGCCCATATGTATTCATGAAAATAGTCATATGTTTTAAATAATAACAATGTACCAACTGTCATAAATGATAATTCTGTGTTAGTAACGTTAATTGTATTTTTAGTTGTAGATACAGGTGTAAGCCACTGAATTGACCACGATAATGTTGTAGCATCTGCATAATTAGCATAATAGAAATTTTGCAATCCGTCTGTTTTAAGAAGAGGTTTTACTGTATTAATAATAATGCCTTGAATATCAGATTTAGTTAAGTACGAAACCTTTTTAGTTGATTCGATTAACTCTTTGTATATAACGCCGTCATCAGCAAATAAATTTGTAGAACTAAACTTGCCAGTTGGGTCAACTAAATCAAAATATCGACTAATACCGCTAGATGCTCTGTTAACAGCTTTAACTTTTAATACTTGTTGACTTGCACTCAATGGGCAAATATTATAATCTTCACCAGTTATCATTCTGTTTTGTGTATAAAACGTTGCAGGTGCATTAGACTTAATACTTAGATTAGTTTCCGATGCTTCTGCTGTGTTAACAGAAGTAGATAACGATAATGTAAGTGTTAATGTTTCCGGATTGCCTGTATTAGAAGTATACGGGATTGCTAACGTAACATTTCTAATATCACGAGGATGTACTGTATACGAAATACCATTTGATGTTCTATAATATACACGAAAATCGCCTAATGGCTTATTTCCAAATGTACCGTCACTAAATGTTAAACTAACTGCATCATTAGCGCGAGTTGTAACACCAAATATGTTTTTAATGTCTTTGTTAACGCTATTGTAAATTATGTTGTTACCTTCTAAACTAGATACCTTAGTCCATAATTCTGATTCAGTACCAGTTTGATTTAATTTATACAACCAGATGTCTGAATCGTTAATCCCGGTTGTACCAACATCAACAATCTCATTGCTTCTAGGTTGAGTGATAGAAAATTTACTCCACGCAAGTGTGCCTTGGGTAAAATTAAAAAAGAATCCCGAACCTGAACTTCCGTATCCTCGACCGTCATTTCTAAAAATATAAGATAATTTATTTCCAATTTTTGGAACTTCTTCGTATATGTAATCTTGACCAGAGAATGCTGTACTAGTTACTTCAAAGGTCATTGATCGCCCGGCAACTGTTTTACTAAACGAATACACTGGTAATCCAGCTGATGATGTTTGTAATACATATTGCTCAGTTGGAATACTATAAATTGACGCTTTATCTTTTGGATTACCAAATTGTTGCGAGGTATTCATTGCAGAATTCATAATCCTAATAAACTGATCATACCAACTAGCATTTGACGAATCATTCCAGGTAACTGGTTGGCCTGACAAATTTCTGTTGTTACTGTCAAGTATGTTTTGTGTTGTTTGGACTGATGTAACTTTTAACAATCCTTTTGCAGGTATGTTACGTTTTGCATTATAACTTACTAATCTCGATAATCTTAATACACTCTCACGACGTTCTGCTAATTCTAAAAAGTTTTCACGCGCATTTAAATCAACACGAAACGCTACACTTTGTCCTAAGAATGCAATCACATCAAGCAATGCTAAGTATTCCGAACTCTCAATATAATCATTGAAATCTTCTGGATAATTTTGGCGAATATAATCAACCATTGTACGCCGTAAATTTTCAAAATCATAACTTTGAAAGTCTGCGTTTCTAAAAGATTGGTATATTTTTTTCCAATCTTCAGCTACTAATAATCTGTTTTGTCTGTCAGTTGCACTCATGATGTTGTCCTAATAAAGGTATTTATTGAAAAAATTAACCACACAGTTTATTAAGTTACTAGCCCGTTAGCTTGATCAAACCGTAGTTGAATTTGTTCTGTAATCTTGTACGGAGTGTATGTTAACGCAAATATAATTTCAATTCCGCTGTCATATGCACTTATACTCACATCAGCAACTGCAACACGCGGGTCATAGTTAACAATGCTGTTTACATCTTGGATAATTAATGCCTTAATTGGTTCAGTCATCGGTTCAAATAATAGATCCCAAATGATTGTTCCAAATCTTGGCTGCATTAATCGTTCTCCTTGCCTAATATGGAAGTGATTTATAATGTCTTGCTTAATTAAATCAAAATCATACAAGCTAAAATGTTCAGTGTTACTGCTTACTGTACTAAATCCTTTATAAGTTTTAGGTGAAATTAACTCAGGTTTCTTTGCAACTGCAGGTAACTTAATCCGTGTATATAGATCTGTCATTTTTTATCCGGTCCTTTAACTTTATCAAATGTATCTGTTACTGTTGTATATTTCTTAAACATAGGAGGCTCTTTTGCTGCCTCTGCTTTATTAACTGCTTTTGTTTTGTCTGGTTTACTTGAAACAGGATCTAAGTTTTCGTGTCCTGCCCATGGTTCTTTAGTTGGAATTCTAACAGGTATTTTTGCTGCTCCAGCTTTTCCTGAGTTTAAATGGACTTGTCCGCCGTCTATACTAGTGTTTGCTGCTTTGACTTCAAAGTTTGCTGCAGGTGTTATTCGTGTTGCACCTTTTGATACCATGTTAATTTCGTTACCTGCTTGAAAATTAATATCTCGATCAGCTACAAAATTAAAATCGTTCTTAGTATGAATACTAATACTGTCTTCGGCATAAATGTCAATCTTTCCGTTGCTTGTTAATTCTATCCAAGTTTTTCCGTTACCATGAGAAATATAAACTAAATCCTCGCTGTTGTGTAACAAAATTTGATGCCCTGTTCTAGTTCTAATACGTGTTAACTCATTATGAGGTATGTTAACATCTCCGCCCTTTTGACCTTGTTCAGGAGATACGTATTCTGGTCCTGCTTCTGCTGCTGGTTTCTTACGAAGAAATTTATCATCGCCGTCGTCCATTACGAACGTAGAACCACCTCGTCTGCTTACATACCCTTTATGTGCGTGTTCTTTTTTACCAATATCACCCTTAGGACCGTTCTTGTCTAACGGCCCCGGTGTTGAAATTCCAAATACCGAGCTTGGTGCTTCACGACGTGCGCTACTTGAAGTAATACCTCGAGTGTCGTCCATATCTAAGCCACTAGCCTGTAATACTGCAGCAAACGGATGTAATGGTTTTTTAATTTTTGACGGATCACTAGTAGTCTGATTAGCTGCTTTGTTATATTCAGCAACTGGCAATCTTTTGCCGCCTTCTGAATTCTTAGTAGCTGCTAATCCCGGAACCATAAAATTCATAGCTTCGTCGGGAACACAACCAATCCAGTATCCACGTTTTGGATCACCATCAATAAAAATAATAATAACAGTAGTTCCGGCATCGGGTGGAACCATCCACATACCATAACTTTTTTGAGTGTTACTAAAGTTATTAGGATCTGCTTTTGTATGTTCAACACCAGTTACTCCGTAAAACGGACTCATGTATTTCACTTGATGTAACTGACCTTCGGATGATGTGTTACCTACTGGTCTTAGAATCTCAACTTCTAACCCGCCCATGTAACCCGGATCTAAGTGTCCTACTACTTTAGCTAAGAACGGACCGGGGGTAGGTGTTGGGTTAGATTTTTGTGACTGATCTATATTTTTGTTCATGTTATTCCGTGTTAAAAAATGCTTTTAATTGCTTTGCCAATACTTTCTAAACCGTCTTTTGTAAGATTATCCATATTAAATGACCCACCTTTTGATTCGTCTTTTGCTGACTCTTGACCCGGTGCACGTTGACATTTTAACCGTTGTTCAAATTTTCCACCTTTAAATGTACTAGTTACTTGCCGAGCTATAAACAACCCGCTATATTGCATCAACGGTGAAGATGGCATATCTCCAGTAAACTGATACATTCCGGTTTCTTGACTAAAGTCTATAGGAGTTCTAAAATTAACAACAATATGCACTTCGCCCATTTGATAGTTAATAGTACCGTCGGCGTTTAAATTTGAATACTGTGTAGGTTTTGATGTATAATTGCCAAAACCACTGTGATGTAAAAACGCAGGATCACCAACAATTACTAAATCTAAATTAATCATGTCATTACCACGAGTTAATGCATCATGATACAACCTAGCTGCTCGTGTTCCTGCAGTTTCTGTACCACCGCCACCTAATCTGTCTGTACTTAAAAATGTTGCAGTGTACGAATTCTGTCCAACGTTTGTACCTTTTTCTGGTTCACTACCGGTTACTGCAACTGTATTCACAGCTTTATCATTTACTTCTGATCCTTGTGCTGCTGATGTTTTAACATCCATTGATTGCTTACACCAATCAGCCGCCATTAACCCTGAAAAACTATTCTCAATTTTTATATCAAAACTTATCACATCGGTGTTTAATCCAGTATACAAATAGTTGTATTCTTTTATTGCATTCTTAAACATATTTTCAAAACCTGGAGACTTTTCATTAAGCGCAACAATTCCCGAACTTGCATGAGTATTATAAGGTATTACACGGTACACAATTATTTTTGGTTTTGTACCTGTTGACTTGTAATTTGCATCAGTTGAAACATTGTATACTTGAATATCAATTGACCACCATTTTTTATATCCTGATGCTGAAATAGCATCAGGGTCTAGTGTCTCTGTTGGGAAGTTACTTTGTAAAATTACTTGATTAATTGCATTAGGTATGTCAGTATCTTGCCTAAATTTAAACTCACATTCAGCAGGATTTGGTGTATTGTTTGCTCTTACTTGTACAACGTGTCCGTCAACTTCTGTATGATTATCAGTTTCTTTACCATACGGTGCATCTGCAGTTTTGGCTGCACCAAACCCTAATGATGATTTTCCAATAACATTACAATCTTCAGCTTTTTGTACATGGTATTTGAGATTGTTTACTGTTACTTCGTCTACACCTATTTTTTTATATACAGTGCTTTCGCTATCACTACCACTAGTTGCACTGTCTGAACTTTCAGCTCCGCTGTCGCCTTTATCTGAATGTATGGTTTTAGGAAATAAAATTATAATTTCATCAGGAACATCAACAATTTTATCTTCTTTAAGTTGCCGTAACTTTGCATTCCACACAGCTTGTAAACTCTTTTCACCTGTTTGTAATACTTCCTGAACAGTAGTACCTTTAACAGATACGTCTGTTGTTAATTTTGCATTTTTGTCACTTAACCCTTGTGCATTCCATACAATTGCTTTAACAAAGTATAAAGCACCATCTTGATTTACTGTCATACTTACGTTTGAAAACTTAAACGGAATGTATCTAGTACTCTCTGGTATTGGTAACATCATGCCCATTTCGTCATTACCGCGAAACTCAATCGTTAATAAAAATGGTGCAGCGTTCCAGTTTTGATGATCTGATTCCCATGCTGCTTGTTGACAAGACATTGTAAACAATCCCATGCTATACGGTTCTTTTACTGAGAACGTTAAGTTTGTAGATGACACATTGTTGCCAGTTTGAAACCCTATCATACCTTCAATAGTAACCTCGTCTACAAAGAAATCAAATTTACCATAATCAGTTCTAACACGGTTATTTGGTTCTGCGTTTGCTGACTTACATATAATTTGCGGAGCTTTTCCATATCGATCACCTGGTTGTAACGTCTTCCATTTAAAATATGAGTTATCCGGGTCTTCAACATCTTTATCATGTAATGCACTAATTGTAAAAACACAATCATATGTTGCATAGTCATGCAACACGTTTTGCAATGGTAGTTTAATTGGCGCAATTGCATCAAAATCTAAACCAATGTCTGCTGCAAACTCTGATACACTCGTAGTAACAGTTTTAGCTGCATCGGATAACATTGTTGTTGCTGAATCTATAAATGACATTTTATGTACCTAATGATGTTCTTAATTTACTATATTGTGGGATATAAATCTGTACTCCTGGTACAAAATCATATATTGGATCTTGTATTACATTGAGATTACGTTGGGTAAATACCCACCATAATGCTGCATCGCCATACAAATCAAATGCTAATAAGTCCGGACGATTTGTATATTGCGGTTCAATAGTATACAAATAATCGGATATTTCTGCTGCTACTGGTCGTATTTTTAATATACCTAAGTATCCGTTTGATATTGTAGTGTTAGCCCATGGGCTATGTTTACCATATGTTGCTGTCATTAAATATACCCAAAGCTATTGTTAAGGTAGCCGCCGGCTACAAAATTATCTAAACTAAACTTACGCGCACTTGTTCTGCTGTAAGTTGGTATTAATTGTATTGTAAATGAACTTCTTGTTGGAACATGTGCAATGTCGCCGTCCATAGAAAAACCAACACCTAGTGAGTTCATCATTTGTGCTGCTTGTCCAATGCCGTCTGTAATATCAGTAATTTGATCAGTAATCTTAGTTGCGCCAAATGCACTGCCTAACGCACCTGCTACTCCGCCTGCCATTCCGGCAACTGAACTTACTGCACCTGCTACACTAGTTTTTGTTTGAACCGGAATGTAATCACATTCTGCAGTCAACGACGTACTAAATGATGTTACTACTACTGGCACATTGTTAAAGACATAACTGCCGTATCCGCTTAATTGTACAATAGGCGGTGGATTACCTGCTTTTGGATCGTTTCCTGAAAACATTTTTGTCATTGCTCTAAAATAATGTACTGCTGCAATCCAATATAATCCTTGTGCCGAATCTTCAACATTCATAGGTGCAGTAATTGTAATTGTACCCGGGTCACTATGTTGATATGTGTTAAATTTAAAATTTGAATGTATTGGTTGCATTGCCGAATACGAAGCAGATGATCCAATATTAATAGTAGGAGTATATGGAAAAATCATACCTCCTGCATCATGTAACGGTTTTAAAACTGGACTTCCTCTAAAACTTGGCCATGTTGGTAGCGTTAGTCTTACCCGCCAATCGTCAACTGTGCTATCTTGATATACGGCATACGCACTCATTAAATCGCCAGCAATTTCTCCTGCTCTTGGTAATGTAATTGATCGCTTACCACTTAAAAAATTACCTGCGTTGCCTAATGCGCCTCCGGCTGCGCCAACTGCTGCGCCTATTCCTGCTAATGACATAATTTTATTCCTTAGTTAATGTATTATTTATTTGACTTTATTAAGTGTAGAGTTTATAATATATATATGTAAAAGGAGATACACACATGCTTACACCAAAGGTAAATTATTTAAACAACAAGGACATGCTATTAGAAATTCATAGATCAAAAAGCTCATTTTGTGTCTTTACAGATCCGGCATTTCATCAATATGATATTATCTTACCTAACATAGACAAAGTTAATATCCGTACAATTGCCGAAGCTAAACGGAATCAAGCAAAGCGATTAGGTGATTTAAATTATGCTAAACGAAAAAGCGAAGGCGAAAAAATTAAACAAACTGAATGCGAAATTAATTATAAATCTATTTCAAAAAATGATGTAGTTTTTAGAATTATGTCGTATGATCATATACCACTAAATGCAACAAGAAAAAAGAATCCTAAAACAGAAGCCGATAAACGAGATAAGGTAAATTTTCCGCCGTTTCAACACTGGAAATTTGTTAATAATGAACTAGTATGTGTAGGTAAAAGCCACTGGAGTGGAGACTTAGAAACTGGGCATTTTGATAAAACTGCAGGGCAAATTACTGATACATTAGCTCGTATGATGATTAAATTATGCGAACGATATGCAACACGCGGCAACGTAAGAAGTTATACATACAATGACGAGATGCGTGGGCAGGCAATATTACAACTAACACAAATTGGATTACAATTTGACGAATCTAAATCAGATAATCCATTTGCATACTTTACTGCTGCAGTTACCAATTCGTTCGTAAGAGTTATAAATATAGAGAAGCGCAATCAGAATATTAGAGACGATATTTTAGAAATGAATGGAATGAATCCGTCGTATACTAGAACAGGTTCAGAAGAATATGAGGTAGCAATGCGAAGATCAGAGGATTACGAGTGATTGAATATCAAAAAATTTTAACTACATTAACAGATTTAGACAGGCGACCTCGCCTGTCTTACACAGCATTATTAAAAACACCGTATGCTGAACAAATATCACAAATTTCTACATTATTGTCTAGTACAAATGCTAGACAAATAATTTATCATATTAAACAACAATCACTTGTAATTCCGTGTTGTGAATGCAGTAACCAGTTAAGTTGGCATTTAGATTTACAACAATATCGAGCATATTGCAGTCCAAAATGCACTGCAACTTATTCTACTGTTATAAAAAAGAAAAAGAATTTAGAACTTCTTGGTGTCGAATGGCACACTCAAACCAACGATTGGAAAACTAAAGTAAAATCTACTAGTTTAGAAAAATACGGTGTTGAACATTATTCTCAAACTGACGAATACAAACAACGTGTTATTACTTCTAATTTAGAAAAATATAATGTATCACATGTTATGCATTTATCAGAGACTAAGCAAAAAATTAAAAATACTAATTTAATTAAATACGGCTTTGATAATCCTGCAAAAAATTATAATGTTCAATCTAAAATTAAAGAAACGAATCTTATTAGATACGGCTGCACTAATCCGTTACTAAATTTAGATATTCAACAACAAATTAAAGATACTAACATTATTAAATACGGTTATATTAATCCTCTAAGTAATGCAAGTATACGAGAAAAAAGCGTTGCTACTAAACGAGAACACTATTTTTCTGCAGATACATTAGAAAAACTTACAAACGCATCTTGGCTAGAAAATGAACAGCATTCAGGTAAAACTGTACACGAGATTGCTAATGATATAGGTATTAGTTCTAGTCAACTATGCAAAATTTTTCATTCATTAAATATTAATATCGTCCGGCATTCTGCAAGTGAATTAGAACGAAGATTATACTTGCATTATGATCAAAAAGGTGTTAAAATAATTACGAATAATAGAACTATAATTTCACCTAAAGAATTAGATTTATATTTTCCAGACTATAATTTAGCAATAGAAATTAACGGATGTTATTTTCATTCAGAACAGTATAACAAAACACAGATGTATCATTTACAAAAAACTAATGCATGTATATCACAAAAGATTGCATTATTACAATTTTGGGATACAGAAATTAATGAAAAATGGGAACAAACTATTAATTTAATTGATAGTAGATTAGGGCTACATTCTAAATTATACGCAAGGCACACTAACCTGCAAGTAGTTAATTCAGCTGAGAAGGCACAGTTTATATCAACTCATCACCTGCAGGGAGACGTTAACAGTTTAATTAACCTAGGTCTGTACGATACTACTAATAGATTAATTATGGTTGCAACGTTTGGTAAGCCAAGATTTACTAAGGCTTCTACATTTGAACTATTACGGTTATGTTCGTTATCAGGGTTACAAGTAGTAGGCGGAGCAAGTAAACTTATTAACCATTTTGTTAAATGTTATATGGAACCCGATGATGTATTACTGTCGTATTGCAATCGTCGTTATAGCACTGGTAATGTTTATTACAAATTAGGATTTACGTTAGAATCTACATCACCACCGGGATTTTTTTATATTGATAAAGCCGGAAAGTATGCAGGTTCACGGTATCAATGGCAAAAACACTTAATGAAACACAAACTATTAACATTTGATAACACATTAACTGCATCACAAAATATGGAAAACAACGGATTTTTTAAAGTTTGGGATTGCGGACAACTAGTATTTAAATTAAAAAAATAATGACTATGAATAATACACTGGATATAGCACATCCTGCACTTGATGATGCTTATCAAATTCTTAAAGAAGAACACTTGGATGCTAAAGCTAGTTATATTGAAAAACTGTTTGAAGAAACTTATAAATGCAAAGTAAATTTTGACAGTAGCTTTGGCGGTTCAGTTACATTTAACACAAACAAAGATTTAGTTTGGTTTTTATTAAAACACGACTCAACAGGAAATAATGGATAATTTATTTAAAAAAGTAGCAGTATTTACAGATCTGCATTTTGGACTAAAGTCAAACAGCAGTGTACACAATCAAGATTGTGAAGATTTTATAGATTGGTACATTAATAAAGCTAAAGAACAAGGGTGTGATGTTGGTATCTTTATGGGAGATTGGCATCACAATCGCAACAGTTTAAACATTACAACAATGGATTACAGTCTAAGAGCATTAGAGAAATTAGGCCAAGCGTTTGATAAATTTTACTTTTTTCCAGGTAATCACGACCTATATTACAAAGATAAACGTGACATACACAGCGTTGAATTTGGCAAATATATCCCCGGAATTACTGTAGTTCATCATCCAACTACCATTGGAAATGTTACATTATGCCCTTGGTTAGTACATGATGAATGGAAAGAAATTGGTAAGAAAGGTGCGAAATATATCTTTGGACACTTTGAATTACCGCATTTTTTTATGAACGCAATGGTACAAATGCCCGATCACGGTGAGATTAGTTTAGAAGCTTTTAGCAGTTATGAACTTGGTTTTAGTGGTCATTTTCACAAAAGACAGCAACGTGAAAACATGCATTACATTGGTAATGCATTCCCTCATAACTATGCAGATGCATGGGATGATGCAAGAGGTATGATGACATTAGAGTGGGGCGGACAACCAGAATTCTTTACATGGCCTAATCAACCTACATTTAGAACTGTTAAATTAAGTCAACTTTTAGACGACGCTGATAATATTCTTAAACCAAATCAACACTTAAGAGTAGCATTAGATATTGATATTAGCTTTGAAGAAGCTAGCTTTATTAAAGAAAAGTTTATTGGAGATTACAAATTAAGAGAACTTAAAGTAATTGAAGAACGCAAATCGATAGACGTAACAAGCAATGTAGATATTGAAGCATTTGAAAGTATAGACGAAATTGTAGCTACTCAAATTGTAAACATTGACTCAGAAACATATAACAAAAATACATTATTATCAATCTATAGCAACCTATGAAGATACAACAATTAACTGTAAAGAATTTTATGAGCGTTGGCAATTCTACACAAGCTGTAGACTTTGAGAAAGAAAACCTAACACTTGTACTAGGAGAAAACTTAGATCAAGGCGGCGACGATGCAGGATCTAGAAACGGTACAGGTAAAACAACTATCGTAAATGCGCTCAGTTATGCGCTTTACGGTACTGCCCTTACTAACATTAAAAAAGACAATCTAATCAATAAAATTAACAATAAAAACATGCTAGTTACCTTAACTTTTGAAAAGGATGGTAACACATATCGCATCGAACGTGGTCGTAAACCAACTGTTCTTAAGTTTTTTGTTAATGAAGAATCACAAGTTTTAGCAGACGATGCACAAGGCGATATGCGTGAAACACAGAAAGACTTACATCATTTGTTTGGTATGAGTCATGATATGTTCAAACATATTGTTGCATTAAACACTTATACAGAACCGTTCTTATCAATGAGAGCAAATGATCAACGAGAGATCATCGAACAATTGCTAGGTATTACATTACTCAGTGAAAAAGCCGAAGCACTTAAAGAGCAAGTTAGGCAAACCAAAGATACGATTTATCAAGAAACTGCTAATATTGAAGCTGCTAAAAAGTCAAATGAGAAGATTCAACAGAGCATCGATACATTACTTTTAAGACAAAAAGCATGGTATAATCAACAAGAAACTGACTTAGAAAAACTTGCTCGTGCTATTGTAGAAATGGAAGGTGTAGATATTGAAGCTGAAATTGCCAATCATGCATTGTTAAAAGAGTACTTAGAACAACGTGCAACAATGGCAAGTCTTAACAAAGAAAAAGCAACTTTAGAGTCTGCATCATCACAAGCTCTTAAAACAAGAGACAAGTATGTTAAAGAAATTGATTCATTAGATAACAAGAAATGTCATGCTTGTGACCAAGAATTACATGATCATAAACACGAAGAATTATTAGAAACTGCTACACAACATTTGCTTGAAGCACAGAAATATTATGATAAAGTACTAACAGATCACACTAAAATCTGTGAAGAACTTAGCAAGTTTACAGTAATTAATACACGCCCAAATACATATTATGAAACACTAGAAGATGCGTTAAAACATCAAACTAACTTTAGATCATTAGAACAACAGTTAGAAATTAAAGCAGTAGATACTGATCCGTATCAAGAACAGATTGACGAAATGCGCAATGCTGCACTACAAGATATTAGTTGGGATATTATCAATGAAGCAAATACACTTAAAGATCATCAAGAGTTTTTGCTTAAACTATTAACAAACAAAGACAGTTTTATCCGTAAAAAGATTATAGATCAAAACTTAGCGTACTTAAACAACCGGTTAACATACTACTTAGATAAGATGGGATTACCGCATAATGTTGTATTCCAAAACGATTTAAGTGTTGAAATTACACAACTTGGACAGGATTTAGATTTTGATAACTTGTCACGTGGAGAACGTAATAGACTTATTTTAGGCATGTCTTGGGCATTCCGTGATGTATGGGAAAGTTTGTATCAAGGTATTAACTTGTTGTTTGTAGACGAACTTATTGATAACGGTTTAGATGCGAATGGTATTGAAAGTGCGCTAACTGTACTAAAAGGCATGGCACGAGAACGTCATAAAAATGTATTCTTAATTAGTCACAAAGAAGAACTAGTAGGACGTGTTAACAATGTACTTAGAGTTGTAAAGGAAAACGGTTTTACTTCCTACGATACTGATTTAGAAATACGATAATTATATGCCACTTCTTAATTGGAGTGGCATTCTCTTGAGTACTAAATACATATTATTTAGGACACAACGATGCGATTAAGAGAATTATACGAATCAATCAATTTATTTGAAAATTATAACGGCAAGGTTAACAAACTTAAAACAGAATTTCCAGAAGATGCTGCAGCAATTGATCAACAAGTGCAATGGGCTGTAACCTATTTGAAAAAAAATCAAGCTATACTTTGGTACTTAAGTATATTAGAAGCTGGTTTATATAAAAATCAAGCAGTATTAGCAACACTAATACCATCTGGCTTTCTTACTGACCCCTCTATATTTGATTCATTAGGTTCGATTCAGTACATGCTTACACATTGGGTTGCTTCTGAACTAGCATCAAATAGACGAATAACAGATGTAATAAATACTATTCGTCTAGGCACAAGTGTAACAAATCTAGTAACAGAACTTCGCAGAGCAGAAGAACAAATAATTAAAGATAACGAAGCTGCAAGAGCAGACGCACAACCAATAGAAATATTAGAAGGGGACCATCCTGTATTGCAAGTACCAGGCACTAACAACACATGGTGGCAGTTACCTCATTATTCTCACAGCCCAGAGTCACAGTTTATGGGACATTGCGGTACTTGTCAATTCCCTGAAAATAACTTGTTAAGTTTAAGAACTGCAATTCCGCAACCTATGCTAACATTTGAATGGAATCCAGATACTCATGAGTTATATCAAACAAAAGGACCTAAAAACAGCAAACCTAATAGCAAATTTTATCCAGATATATTAGCATTATTATTAAGTCCAGTTGTAAACGGAATTGCAGAAGATTCATGGCTTCCAGCAACTGATTTTTCTGTATTTGATTTACCAAATAATATGCTTAATCAAATCATAGCTACTAAACCTAAACTAATTGACGATCAAATTGAAAAATATCCAATCGATTTCTTAAGAGCACCAAAGAACGTGTTAGCTAATGAAAGATTTAGATCAGTTGCATTTGATAAATCTTCCGGTTTAAATTCACTAATAACAGAAGAAGGAGATATTGATCTGTCTAATGACGCTTGGGAAAACGCAATTGAACAAAATAAAGATCTGATAATTTATGCACCTGACACTGTTCAAAATTACAAACAACGTGTTGGACGTTGTATTGGAGAACGTCCAAATCTACTTAATTATGTAAGTGCAAAAGTTAGAAATGATTTTGAAATACTAAAAGAAGCAGTTTATAGCAATCGACGTTACGATATATTTGAGCATATTCCGTCTCATTATAAACACTACAAAGAGTTAGTTAAAGCTGCATTTGAATCTGGAAATAATTGGGATCTTGATTCATTTGATCATCAATTTATTGATTTAGATATCTGTATAAAAGTAGTAGCAAATTCATCAGATCCTAGCTATGCATTTTCAGATATCGAACATATAGGTATACTAAATCATCAAGATATGGGGAAGTTACTAGGATTAGCAGTTGAAGCTAACCCTTATATAGTACAATACTTGAGAGGTGATTTAGTAGACGACTATTTAACTTTTGAACATTTAAAAACTGCTGCGTCAGTTGACGGTAACATAATTGATCCGAGTGGAACTAGTTGGTCACTCGATGATGTTGTTAACCCGGACGAATTATACGAATTAGCAGTTATTGCATTAAAAACAGCTCCATTTTTAATAGACGAATTTATCAATCGATATAGTTTTACAGATGAACAAGCATTTAATTTATGTATGTCTGCAGCTGGTGCTAGAGGAAATCTTAATACTCTTGATGTATTGATTGATCATAACTTCTTTAAAGGTGGTAATCAAACATTTAAAATTGCATCAAAAGCAATCGCCAACGGAGCTTCATTACAATATATTACTCCCGTTGCCGACGGTGAATCTTTGCCAATAGATGCCGGTTATGTTACAGCTGATCAGTATGAACAACTTGCGCACCAATCGATAGCAATAGACGGTTATAACTTAAAATGGGTAGACGATAATTTTAAAACTTTCCAATTATGTAAAGCTGCAATTAAATCTAACCCAACATCATTTAATTTTATAAATCTAAAATTGCTAACAAGTGAAGAAGAAGAAAAATTAAGAGAATTAGCGTTCGGAGGTCGATAATGTTACCAAATGAAGAACTACATGACGAAATAATGAAAGCATTTGACGAATACTTTAGAGCAAATCAAAGATGGGCTACTAATCAAACTGATATTAGTTGTGTTCAAGTACGCAAATGTTTACAAGAACTTAAACGAGTTAGCCTTAAATTAAGACAACTATGTGATCAGCAACGTACTGTTGTACAAGATTGGAGATATGCAAATTTTTCACCTAAACAACCTAGCAGACGTGCAATTGCTATGATAGCAGAACGTAATCAAAAAGCACTTGATGCTAAGAAAGATAAGGATAATTAAAGTAAAAAGGACTTTATGCCAAGTAAAAGCAAATCAAAAGGTAATAACTGGGAAAACACGGTATCAAAACATTTAAGCTCACTGTATAGTGCATCTTTCATTCGTGTTCCGGGAAGTGGTGCATACATTGGAGGTAAGAATGCAGTGCGCAAAGACTTCTTACACGAAGGACAAATTCGTTCTATGAAAGGTGATATTGTACCGCCATTAAATTGGAAACACTTTAATGCTGAATGTAAATCGTATGCTGATTTTCCATTTCATCAATTGTTTACTGCAGGTGAAATTAAGATTTTAGATACTTGGATTGAGCAAACTTTAGAAGTTGCTGATACAGATGACTTTAATATTATCATGATGAAGTTTAATCGCAAAGGCTCCTATATTGCGTTTGAACATAAGCATATCAAAAAATTCAAACTACAAAAAAGTGTAGACTATTACTCTAAAAAGAACGGTAAATGGGTATTTACTGATTACGATTCTTTTTGGAATGCAAATCACGAAGTTGTTAAAACGTTGTGTTTGGCTAAATGATTAGTTGACTTCCTTCCACTATTACTGTATAATCGTTTTCAAGAAGAAGTAAAAAGTGTTCAGATAAATATTTGTTTAACAACTAAACACACTAAAATCTAACACAAAACACTATGGACGAACTCGTAATAATATACACAGACGGTGCATGTGTTCCTAATCCAGGTAAAGGCGGATGGGGAGCTACTATGCAATACAAAGGCGTTATAAAAGAATTTTCTGGAACAGATACACAAACTACTAACAATCGCATGGAAATGCAAGCTGCTATTGAAGCACTGTCGCGTTTAAAAAGACCATGTAATGTTAAAATTTATTCTGATTCAAGATATCTTATAGACGGCTTTACTCAATGGTTACCTAATTGGAAAAAGAAAGGACGTACAGATTACTTAAATCGTGATTTGTGGTTACAATTAGAAAACGTTGCACTTACTCATAACATTCAATGGGAATGGGTTAAGGCACATGTTGGAATTCCAGGTAACGAACGCGCTAACGACTTAGCTGAAGCTGCTGCTCGTAAGTAGCCATTTTTGCGCTTCTTGCAAATATACATTTATAAATATCAAGCAACAAATACACTAACATAAGGTTGGCAGGCCGGTTTGTAATACTGCTGAGACAAGTTCTGGAAACGAGAACCGCTGCTCAAATCGTTGATTGTGCAACGGCTTTTAAACACTACCCTCACGCGAGAGGATGCCAAAAGCAACGTCCATTGACGTCAATGCTTTGTTTAATCGGAATGGTGGACTAGCTGTATTTGAAAAAGAATACATAGGCCTTAAATCTGTAGAATACTAGTAATAGTAACAATTTCGTAATGATATACATAGCACCTGAAAGTTATATCTTAAAAATACCTGTAAGTAGTGGTCCGGAGGTAGCCAATACGAGAGTTTACAGTCACGTAAAATCTTACTGCGATTCCATGGCGATGGGGTGAAATCATGCATCCAAGTTTATTAGGGTGCATCTGACTTCAAAAGTGATATCTATTATCTTTCATAATTAAAATATAAATTATATTATTTCATATATAATTTAATTTTTTTCTTTCTTAAGTTTCTTTAGATAAAAGTATTGAGCGATAGCGAAAATACAGATGAACGTTAGTTCATCTTTTAATATGAGAATTAATTTTTTATAAATATTCATATTATATAAGGGATATTACGAAAGCAATATCATAAAGGATCATTATGAAAATACAAGAAATTATAGAAACTTCTGATGAAAGGTTTCTACGTGAAGCAGATGGTTTTATTAAACAAGGACTTAAAGCCTTAGGTAACAAGGTATTTCCTAGTGCAGGAAATAGAATGGCCGGCGCATCAGAAAAGATGAGTATGTTACGTGCTGACTTTAGTGTACTAGCAACAGCTGGTAAATTTGCAGCATTAGTAGCACCATTTTGGACATATTATAAAAATATGTCAAATGTAGAAGACAATTATAAAAGCGGTGCATACACTGTAGAGCAATATAAAGAGAATCATCAAATACAATTAGGATTATTAATTGAAGAAGAGGCTGCTATATTAGGAACGCTTGGAGCCATGGCTTCGATAAATGTTTTATCAATGTTGTTTAATGTATTACCTATTTTTGGTCCTATTTTAGGAGCAATATTTAGAGGGTTAGCACCCGCAGCAGGTGCTTATATGTTAGTTTGGCTTAACACAGATGAAGGGCGTAAAGCTCTAGCATCATTAGTGTCTGCAGAATTTATTAAAAACACTGGAGCAGTAGCTGAAACAGCAATAAATGCAATACGTGATAAAGCACACGAAGCATTAGGCATGAAACCAGAAACTGATCCAGCATACACAAATACACCATCTCCAAACGGTACTACGCCAAATGCAGATCCTGCTAAACCCGATGATAAAAAAGATGATAAAAAAGATGCAGCTCCTAAATCAAAATATAATCCAAAAACTGACTTTACACCAGAAAGATTTAAAAGAGATGCTAATGGCGAGTTAACATTAGCATACGATAAAGGCTAACTAAAGCAGCGGCATTCTAGATAATTTAGTTAGTTCAATATTTTCTTCTATAACATTATACATTACCATACGATCTTCATAACTTAGGTTATACAGAAGATCGTTTATGGAAACTCCTCCTCGCATATACCACGCAATTTTAAATAATTCATGTTTAAATCGTTTGGCCTCGTTATCAAGCCTAACTAGATATTGGCTAATGTCATCACGCGACAATCCAATTAGGCGGGATCGAAAAAATTTGTTTGATCTAACTCAATCGATACTTCGGATTTATGACCACATTCTTTGTTACTGCATACTACATTTACTTCAGGTATTTTCCAAATAGATTTATTCTTATTAAATTTTTCTTTAATTAAATCAAATACCGTTTTGTCACAATTTTGCAGCCATTCTGCAATAAAATCTCTTTCAGACACTAAAATTTTACCTGTATCAATTGATTCAATGCTAGTAGTATAAATTTCATTTTGAATATCACCTAATTCAATAAACAAACTAGAAATAAGTTTCTTTTGGTCGTCTGCGTCTGCATCTTTAGTTGCAGCTAATCGTTGTTGCAATTGAAAATTCCTTAAAGAAAAATCAGTAGTTTGTCTATATGTTAACGGCTGTAATTTGATAGTTAATGTTCCATATTCAATAGTGTTTTCATATTTGCATGATGCAAAGTGATCAATTACCGTGCCTAAGTCTACATCATACTCATTTTCTGTCTTACATTTAGAACACGTATGTACAATTTCTAATACATTACCGTGAGTTGCAATTCGTATTGCAGTTAATAGTAAATCAGTATCTAATGTAGTTACTTCCCATCCGTCTTTAATACTTGGACAGCAGCTTTCAAACAATTTGGTTGTACTTTCACCTGTTAATAATGCATCAGGTGTTTTCATTATAATGTCATCCATGCCTGTCATGCCGTAAATTGGCATGTGCAATGGATCACCGCTAATTGATCCTAGTTTATTGTAAATTCCTTTTGATGGTAAAGAAATAAAAATTCTAGGTTGTCTATAGTATTCTTGTAAAGGGTTTTGTGCCATATGTAACTCCGGATAAATATATTAACCGTATTTATATACACAAAATAATAGGAAAAATAAAATGAGCCAAGATTTTGAAAATGACATGCTTGAACTTCAAAAACAGAACAATGCGCTTCTTAAGTCTCTAGGTGGTAAATTATCCCCAGGAAGTAGCGGAGGTGGTAGTAGCAGTGGAGGTGGTAGTAGCAGTGGAACAGGTGGGTTTGATGCACTAGGTGGTGTATTTACTAATGCCGCTAGCGGACTTAATTCGTTATGGCAAGGCACTCTCAATGTATCAAACGGCTTTGACGGTCTTACTACTGCAATACAACAAAATGGCGGAGCATTAGGTAAAGTTTTTGGTGGCATTTCAAAAGATATTGGCAATGCAATTTTAGAAACTAATAAACATATGAATACTGCTGGCCAAGTAGGCGCCAACATGAATAATGACATGGCTGAATATGATCGCTTAATTAAAGGCGCTCGGATGACCCATGAACAATATAATGACATGGTTAAAAAAGGCGCAGTTGACTTAGACGGATTAGGGTCTACTGTTAATCGATCACAGAAAAACTTTTTAGAAGTTACTAAAGTACTCCAAGAAGGAAATGTAGCTGCTAAAATGAAAGAAATGGGGCTTTCAGCTGAAGAAGTTACAGAAGTTGCAAAAGCATCCATGGCGCATCAACGCGGCATGGACATGTCCGACGAAACAAACAAACGCCGCGCTGCAGAAGCAGCAATGAATTTAGCTGCTTCTATGGAAGAAACTACTCGTATTACCGGATTAAGTAGAAAACAGCAACTAGATGCAATGGATAAAGCACAAGCAGATACTAGAACTAAGATTGCGTTATCTAGAATGGATAAAGGTGCGCAAGATCGATATCGCGGCGCAGTGTCTGACTCCGCAGGAATGGGTGATGCATTTAAAATTGTACTTAAAGAGACATTAACCGGCGGCGTTAAAAGCGAAGAAGGTCGCAACGCCATGGCTGCATTAGGTACATCGGCTGCAGACGTGCAACGATACGCATTGTCACTAAAAGATTCGTCGGTCGAAGGTCAACAACGCAGTCAAGAACTTGGTAACATTGCTCGCTCGCGTGCTGAAGAATGGAATATGTCAGAAGGCGCATCTAACTTAGGTCAGTTTGGCGAAGGCGGCGCAGCTGAAATGTTTAGAAAAAATTACGAAACTGACACGATGCGTGAAACTGTTCGTGCTAAAATAGACGAGAACAAAGGCGGTATTGACGTTGCAACTGCAATGAAAATGCAAAAAGATGAAGTTAGACATAATATTGTTGGAGAAAACGAAAAAGGTGAAGCAATTAAAACACCAGGTCATGAACTTGCTACTACTATTAACAAAGCCGATCGTGCATTATCAGATTTAAGTGCAGGAACAACAGAAGTATTTGGGAAATTAGTTGAAAAGTCTAACAGCCTTGTACAATCTTTTGGTAATCTAAATGAAGTATTAAAACCTAAAACTCAAGAACAGTCGCATCCAAGTGAATTGCTAGGCGGAGCTGTAGAACAATTTAAAGCTAAGATTCCATTCTATGATGCATATAATAAAGGCGTACAAAATCGATCTAATGAAAAAACTACAACTGATCAACTAGTTGCACCTGTAGAAAAAATAAGTCGTGCATCAGGATCTCCAACTCTTGATAGTTTTCTTAATGGTTCCGGTTCATTTAATGACATGTTTGAGCATTTTGATCCAAAAGGTACTCCTGCAGAGTTACATGGGACAGAATTAGTAGCAACACAAGCACAAATGAAGAAACTAGTTGAACAATTAGTTCCAAATATGCAAGCATCAGCTGCTCCTAAACCAGCAACGTCAACTTCTACTTCAGATCCAATTGGTCAATTAAAATTACCAGCAAATCCTGTACCAACTACTGCAACTGTACAACAAACTGTTGCACCTCCTACAGCTAAATCTGAATTTGAAACTAATTTTATTAAAACAGTTGCAGACCGTGTTGAAAAAACACTCGCAACTGCATTTGAACCTGCAGTAAAAAATTTACATGCACAAGCAGTAAAATCAGCACAGCCGCAGACTGCAGAAGTTAAACAACCTGAAACAAAAAAAGAAGTACCTAAAGTTGAACCCAAAGTTGAACCCAAAAAAGAAGAAGTTAAGAAAGAAGAAGTTAAACCAGTTGAACCAAAACCAATTGACGATAAATTTGCACAATTATCTAAAACTATTGACGCTGTTACTGGAGAAATTCAAACAGGCGGTATTAGAACTAAAGAAGGTGCTGAAAAAATGGCATCTCTTGGCCCAGCTGGTATGGATTTACAAAAAGCAATACTAGCACACAAGAATGCAACTACTGATCAACAAAAAGCTGATGCAATTAACGCAGAAACCACTGCAGTTGCTAAAATTAAAGATTATCAAAGCAGTAAAGCAGCAACTGATATGCAAGTATATGCATCAAAAGAGAAACTTAAAACTGAAAATACTATAGCACCAATTAAAACAACTGCTGATCTTAATAAAATGTTGTTTGGGAATGAAGAAGGACTTAAAACATCTTTAACTCCTGCGCCTAAAGATGAAAAAGATAAAGAGAAAGCAAGATTAGAAGGACAGTCAATAATTGATCAAATGTCAAAACAGTCACCTATTAATGGTATGATGACTGATATGAAATCATTTGTTCAAAATACTGAAAAGAATGGTGACGTTATATCAAGTAAAATTGCCGAATCAGTAAAACTTCCTGACTTTGAATCTACCTTTAAAGGGTTGTCTGAGCAAATAAGTGGTTCTATTACTACAGTGTTACCATCACTTGACAACACCGATCAATTAAAAGATGCTATGGAGATATTTAAGTCTCCTGATTACACTGAATTCTTTACATCTATGACTGATAACTTATCATCTGTAGTAGATAATACCGGTGATGCATTAGAAATAGACGAAGATACAGAAGATGATAGTAGTAGCATGTTTGATAGTTTACCTGATTTTGGTGAAATATTGTCCGATGCAGGTAACTCTATATCAACTGGGTTTGATGATATGTTTTCTGATGATGAAAAACCAGAAGAAGGCAAAGACGAATCATCGATTCTTGATGGATTTCCAAGTGTATCAGGAATGTTTAATAGTATAGGCAACAGTTTATCTAGTGCATTTAAGTCTGATAAACCCTCTGCTACTAGTGGCAATGTAAAATATGAAGAAATTCCTCAAGCAGAAATAGAAGCTAGGAACAAAAAACTTCAAGCTACTATTGGACAAAAAGAAACTAATCCGTCTGTATTACAGGAATTAGCTGCAGAACGTGCTAGACAAGCAGATTCCACTAGATATAAACAAAAAGAAGTACCGAAGCCAGAGATTGCTAAGATTAATGACACACATCAAACGACTGCAACTATTAAATCGCATGATTTAAGCCATCCGTCGATTTCTGCTCAATCATTAAAACATACTGAACAGCATACTGCACCTAAACCACCGGTTATTGAACCACCTAAACCGGTAGAGCAACCTAAACCATTAGTTGCTGCAATACACGAAACTACATTAAAAGATCTTCATGAAGCTCTGATGCAGTTAAATAAGACTATGGGCCAAATGGCACAACATACTGATAATATCAGCTCAAATAGTAGAAAACAAATCGATGCAACATCAAGTTTATCTAATAGTAGATGGTAATCAGAGCATATTATACAGTAAACTCCAAATAAGGAATAATTTTAATGACATGGCGAAAACACTTTACACCAGTTGATAATGATTACGAACATAACCGGTCATCAAACAACTCTCAGAATTCAAAAGCAGGACCTGCTAGGACTAACTATTCAAGTTACCTACCTGATGTGTATACAGGTAGTCCTAATCGTGTTGAGCGATATCAACAATACGAAGTTATGGATAGTGATCCAGAAATTAATGCAGCATTAGACATTTTAGCTGAATTTTGCACACAAAAGCTAAAAGATGGCAAAAGTCCGTTTACAGTTAGATGGAATAGTAAAGCAACTAACTCAGAAATACGTATTTTAGGTGAATATTTACAACAATGGAATAAATTACAGCAGTTTGATACTAGAATATTCCGTATTGTTCGTAACGTATTCAAATACGGCGATGCTTTCTTTATTAGAGATCCGGAAACACAGAAGTGGCACTGGGTTGATAACAGTAAAATTGTAAAAATTATTGCAAATGAAAGCGATGGTAAGAAGCCAGAGCAGTATATCATTAAAGAGTTAGCTCCTAATTTTGAAAATTTAGTAGTAACACAGATAACACCTAATATTAATCCTAGACAAGCAGGTGGCGGAATGACATCTGGCGCTGGATATATGGGTGCACCTGGAGCTCAAAAAGGTGCAAGTGGTCCGTATCCTAGCTCAAGTTCTGGTTCTAGATTTGGTTTAGCTGAAACAGAACATGCAATTAATGCAGAACATGTTGTACATTTGTCATTGTCAGAAGGGTTAGATAACAATTTTCCGTTTGGTAACAGCTTATTAGAAAATATTTTTAAAGTTTATAAGCAAAAAGAGCTTTTAGAAGATGCTATTTTAATTTATCGTATACAACGAGCTCCAGAAAGACGTGTATTTCATATTGACGTAGGTAACATGCCAAGTCATTTAGCCATGTCATTTGTAGAAAGAGTTAAAAATGAGATACATCAACGTAGAATTCCAAGTCAAAGTGGCGGTGGGCAGAACGTAATTGACAGTGCATACAATCCTTTAAGCATAAATGAAGACTATTTCTTCCCGCAAACTGCAGAAGGACGTGGTTCTAAAGTTGAAACGTTACCAGGCGGTACTAATTTAGGTGAAATTGACGATTTAAAATTTTTTACAAACAAGTTATTTCGCGGTTTACGTATACCAAGTAGCTACTTACCAACCGGCGCAGACGATTCTCAAGCAAGTTTTAACGATGGTCGCGTAGGTACAGCATACATTCAAGAGCTACGTTTTAACAAATACTGTGAAAGATTGCAAAGTTTAATCACAGAAGCATTTACAAATGAATTTAAAATGTATATGTATGGGCGAGGTGTTAACATTGATGCAAACTTATTTGAATTAGCGTTTAATCCTCCAATGAACTTTGCTAGTGCTCGTCAAGCAGGACTAGATTCAGAAAGAATTAATACATTTAACACTATTCAAGCAGTACCGTTTATGAGTAAACGCTTTGCACTTAAAAGATTTTTAGGATTAAATGAAGATGAAATTGCAGAAAACGAAAGATTATGGGGCGAGGAACAAGGTAAAGGGCAGCCTACGCATACAGATGCCGCAGGAGAACTACGTAGTGCAGGGTTATCCGCAGCAGGCATGGAAGGCGATTTGGGAATGGCAGGAAATTTATCTGCTCCTGCTGATATGGGAATGGGTATGGATCAAGGAATGGGAGCAGGCATGGCGCCAGCAGCCCCTATGCCAGGTGCAGCGCCTCCAATGGGATAAATAGATATATGATACTTAGAGAACTTTTTTATATTGATCCTAACACTCGGAATGTAGCAAATGATTTGCGATATACTGAGGACAACGATAACTCTGCGATGCATCGGTCTGATACACGCAAAACGCGATTGTCACTTAGGCAAATTAACGAATTACGTAAGAGCAGTGAAGCTCATATTTTAGAACAAGAAGTTGAATTACAGTTTGTTAATGCAATGTATTCTACTCCAGCCCCGGCTGCTTAAAAAAATCTAAAACGATTCAAAAACCACCGGTTTGACCCTATTTTTACCTTCTTTTTTATAAGTAGTGTAAATATAAGACAGCCTTGTAGAAAAATAGAATATCACAGGAGATTAACATGACTGACCGTACAAAATTTGAAGCCATGCTTGAGGCCTTGATCAATGAAGATCATGAAGCAGCAAAAGATATATTTCACAACATTGTAGTAGGTAAATCTCGCGAGATTTATGAAAAATTGTTAGCAGAAGAATTTGAAGAAGAAGAAGTTGACGAAGCATTTGGCGACGAAGAAGAAAGCGACGACGAATTTGGTAGTGATGACGAAGAAGAAGGCGACGAAGAAGAAAACGATGACGAATTTGGTAGTGATGACGAAGAAGAAAACGATGACGAATTTGGTAGTGATGACGAATTTGGTAGTGATGACGAATTTGGTGATGAAGAAAGTGACGGCGATTTAGAAGACCGCGTTATGGATCTTGAAGATGCATTAGACGAATTAAAATCAGAATTTGAACAATTGTTAGCCGGTGAAGAAGACGAACCAGAACACGATGACATGTTTGGCGGCGATGATGAATTAGCTGGCGACATGGGCATGGATGACATGGGCGGCGAAGAAGAAGATGAATTCCAAAGCATGTTTGAATATGTAAACAAAGTTGCATTACCTAAACACGGTGATAACGGCGTTAACACAAAAAGTATGTTTAACAAACCTAAATACAATGACATGGGCGGTGTAGCTCCTAAATTTGGTAAAACTGCGTCAGGCGAAGGTACCAAAGGCGGATTATTAAATCCATCTACACAAGACTTAACTGCAGGTTTAGGAAAAATCCACAACCGTAAAGACAGTAAAGCTGGAAAAACAGCGTTCAAAACAAGAGAACCTGGTCACGGTGCAGAATCAAAAGGTAAACGCGAATCAGCTCCAAACACTAAAAGTTTGATTCCAGGAAGAAAGTAATCTATGTTACATCTCCGAGAAAACCTTAGCTTCAACGAAGCACAAATGATCGTTGAATCTGACGACAAGGAAGGAAAGAACCTGTATATGAGCGGTATTTGTATACAAGGTGGCATCCGTAACGCAAATCAACGTGTGTATCCTGTGAGTGAGATTGGCAAGGCTGTTAAGACCCTCAACGATCAGATTCAAAATGGTTATTCTGTGCTCGGAGAAGTAGATCATCCAGATGATCTTAAAATTAATTTAGATAGAGTTTCACATATGATAACTAACATGTGGATGGAAGGACCAAATGGTTACGGTAAACTTAAAATTTTACCAACACCAATGGGACAACTTATTAAAACAATGTTAGAAAGCGGTGTAAAGCTTGGAGTCAGTTCACGTGGTTCTGGTAATGTTAGCGATAACGGATCAGGCGAAGTATCAGATTTTGAGATTATTACCGTTGATATGGTAGCTCAACCAAGTGCGCCCGGCGCATATCCTACACCGATCTATGAACACCTTATGAATTCAAAAGGCGGTCTTAGTTCAATCCGTTTAGCGGAAGAGGTAAGAGGTGATGCAAAAGCGCAAAAATACCTCAAAGAAAGTTTATTAAATATAATAAACGGACTCCAATAGTAAAGGAGAATCACATGTTGGAAGCACTAAAAACTTTATTTGAAAACAATGTGGTTTCGGAAGAGATCAAAGAGTCGATCACACAAGCATGGGATCAACGTATTGTTGAAAACCGTGAAATTGTTGCTCAACAACTACGCGAAGAATTTGCTCAAAAATATGAACACGACAAAAACACTATGGTTGAAGCAGTAGATCGTATGATCTCTGAACAGCTATCAAGTGAACTTGGCGAGTTTGTAGCAGATCGTAAACAACTAGCAGAAATGAAAGTTAAATTTGCTAGAAAAATGACTGAAAGTGCAAAAACGGTTAACACATTTGTTACACGTCAATTAGCACAAGAAGTTAAAGAACTGCATGAAGATCAAATGACAATGGCTAATAAATTTGGCACATTGGAACATTTCGTAGTTGAAGCTCTTGCTCAAGAAATTACAGAATTTTATAAAGACAAACAGGATTTAGCCGAATCAAAAGTTCGTTTAATTCGTGAAGGTCGTCAAGAAATCAAACAAGTAAAAAAACAATTTGTTCAACGCGCAGCTGCAATGGTTGAAAGTGTTGTAGGTCAGACGTTAAATGCTGAAATTACATCATTAAAAGAAGACATCGACTCTGCTCGCCGTGCTGATTTTGGCCGCAAATTATTTGAAGCGTTTGCTAGCGAGTATCAAACTAGCTACTTGAATGATAAATCAGAAACTGCAAAATTGCTCAAAGTCATAGACATGAAAGATTTAGCCATCAATGAAGCTGCATCTGCAGTTATCAAAGCTGAAAGAATATTAGAAAGCAAACAAGCAGAAATATTTGCGTTGAAAGAATCGCAAGAAAGAAAATCGGTTATGAATGATCTGTTAGCTCCGCTTAATGCAGAGCACCGTGAGATTATGAGCGAATTGATGACGAGTGTAAAAACTTCAAAACTTAATGAAAGTTTTGAAAAATATTTACCCGCAGTTGTTGCAGGTAGAGCACCACAAAAAAGACAGGCTCTTGTAGAAGCTAAAGAAATAACAGGAAATAAAATTTCCACAACCACTCGTAGCAGCGAAGATGAATCGAACATTATCGATATCCGCCGCCTTGCTGGACTATAAAGATTTAGGAGAATTTAAATGTCAGAATTACTTAATGGCCGTTGGGCAGAAACAAAGCAAGCACTTTTAGAAGGCTTGTCAGGCACAAAAAAATCAGTAATGGGAGTTACACTTGAAAATACACGTAAGTATTTGATGGAAAGTCCAACTGCTGGTGCTACATCTGCTGGCAATATATCAACTTTAAACCGCGTGATTTTACCAGTAATCCGTCGTGTAATGCCAACCGTTATTGCTAACGAATTGGTAGGTGTACAACCAATGACTGGTCCTGTTGGTCAAATCCACACATTGCGTGTTCGTTATGCTGATAATGGTCAAGACGTATTAGCAGGCGAAGAAGCATTGAGCCCATTCAAAATTGCAGAAGCTTATTCAGGTAACAACAGTTCTACAGCAAAAGCTGCTTCAACTGCAACACTTGAAGGACAAGCTGGCAAAAAAATGAGCATTCAAATCTTGAAACAAACTGTTGAAGCAAAAACTCGTAAATTATCAGCTCGTTGGACTTTTGAAGCTGCACAAGATGCGCAAGCACAACAAGGTATTGACGTTGAAGCAGAAATTATGGCTGCATTAGCTCAAGAAATTACTGCTGAGATTGATCAAGAAATCATCGCTTCATTATTAACATTAGCTGGTTCAGACGTTGAAACATACAACCAAGCTGCAGTATCAGGTACAGCTACTTTCGTAGGTGACGAACACGCTGCATTGGCTGTTCAAATCAACCGTGTAAGTAACTTAATTGCACAACGTACACGTCGTGGCGCTGGCAACTATGCTGTTGTATCTCCATTTGCTTTAACAATTTTACAATCAGCTACTACTTCAGCTTTTGCTCGTACAACTGAAGGTACTTTCGAAGCTCCTACTAACACTAAATTTGTTGGTACTTTAAACAATTCATTGAAAGTTTATGTAAACAGCTATGCAACTGATGACAAATCAATCTTAATTGGTTACAAAGGTGGTTCAGAATCAGACGCACCTGCGTTTTATTGCCCTTACATTCCTTTGATGTCTTCAGGTGTTGTTTTAGATCCATCAACATTTGAACCAGTTGTATCGTTCATGACACGTTATGGTTATGTTGAACTTTCTAATACTGCGTCATCTTTGGGTAACGCTGCTGATTATTTAGGTCGTGTTGGTATTAACAACGGTAACGTTAGATTTAGCTAATATAAACTTAGGAATATATTATTTAAAAAGGCTCCTTTGGAGCCTTTTTTTATGATAAATACATCATGACAACACAATTCTATACACCTACAACAATTCAAGAAGTTACACCTACAGACGATTATTTGATGCAACCTATTATAGGATGGAATCACAATGGCGCAATATCTGATAACAACTATGCTGTTAGCAAGCAACCGCTTTATACTATTAGTGGGTTGTGGATGGAGAAATATCTCAGTCATACTAGCGAGCTATGGTGTACTGGACTTAATATTCCAGACAATGGCCAACAAGTAGTAGGAATAGAATTTTCATTATTAATGCATAGATTTTCTAGAATTGAAGATTTGCGCTTACAATTAATACTAAACGGTGAAGCAATAGGCGATAACATGGCAAGCCCAGTTGATCCTGTACAAAGTAACATGTACACAGGTGATAATAGTCCATTACTTCCTATAATAGGCGACTCAAATGTTTATGGTGGGCTTAATAACTTGTGGGGAACTACTAATTTAACTAGTGCAGATGTTGCAGATCCGTCATTTGGAATTATAATTAGTTTTCGCAGTAATCAAGTATATCCACATCGCGATATAGCGCAGATAAATCAGATCGCGTTAGGTATCACCTACGGATAAATACTTAGTCATTCAAGTGCTGCAATTGCAGACTTATGCAGTACCCACTGCGTATGGCTTAAAACGTCAAAGGAGAAAAACAATGGGACGTCCATTAAATAAAAAATATTTTGGTAACCGCAACGTCGGTTCAGCATCAACTACTGCAGATGACGGCATCGGCGGTAAAAGCGTAGCAAGCATTCCTGTTACTACTGCTAGTTCATACACTACTCGTCCGTTAGTAACATTAACCGGTGCACCTAATTTACTTAGCGGTGTAGCTGCAACTGCAACTATTACTTCAGAAGCAGCTACTGGTGCAACTACTACTCCGGGTACAGGTTATACTGTTGGCGACACTCTTACATTATCAACTGCAGGCGGAACAGCTGTTGCAGTTGTAGCTAGCATCACTGGCGGTGGCGCAACTGGCCCAATTGGCGTAGTTAACTTTACAGGTACAGGCGCAAGTCGTGGTAGTTTTGAAGCATTACCTGGTGTTAAAGTTGCTGCAGTTGGCGGAACTGGCACAGGCGCTGAAATTACTATTACTTTCCAAGCTAAATCAGTAAAAGTATTACCTGGTTCAGGTTACACAACTACAACTCCAACTGCAGCAGCAACACAATCTGTTGTATTAGGAACAGTGGTAATGACTACTCCAATTGCAAATACTGCTACAGTAGGTTCAGGATTTAATCCAGAGTCTGCTATCATTGCATCTGCATATACTAGTTCAAGTAGTAAACAAGCTGATATTATTAAACAAGTTTCAACTTATCGTTATAAAGTAAAAACATCTGATGGTACAGTTATTGCAAAATTAGTAACAGTTGCAGCAGCTGCTCCCGGGTCTGATGGTATTAATCAAATGACAATTACAGCAACCGATAGTGGTGGATTTACATACTACGTTCAAAAACTAACTTCACGTAAAGCAGCTATTGTTCCTTACGGTATTGGTACTCATCAGTTTCCGCTTAATTCAGACAACACCGCAAAACGTGTACAATGGACATTAGGCACTGCAGTAGCAAACACATCAGTAAAATTAGAAAACGGTTAATTAAAACAATGCGAAGGGGTCGCAAGACCCCTTTTTGAGGAATATAAATGTCAAGAATATTAAAAGTTAGCCAGGGAGATTATATAGTTCAAACATCTGGTGAAATTAAATTATCACCAGGTTCTACAGTAACTATTAACGGTAACCTTACAGTTACAGGTACGACTACTTCTGTTTCATCTGACAATACTACACTTAAAGATAACATAATTGTTTTAAATAGCGGTGAAACAGGAAGCAGCATATCTCTAGGTTCATCAGGTATTCAAATTGATCGCGGAAAATTGTTAACTAACCCTATTGCAGCTCGTATACTATTTGATGAAACAATAGAACACACGCCGTATGGAGCAGCCAATGTTGGATCTTTTGTTTTAGATACTGCAATTGAAACAACTCCTGGTACGTGGGAACGGACATTAAGTAATTTACAAGTAAATGCAATTGAACTTAATACAGTTGCAACAAACGGCAGCGGGATAACATTTAATTTAAAAGATACTAGCACAGTATTATCAATTGAAGTTGATGCAGATTCAACACCGTATCACGAAAGACTGTCATCACCTAATCAAATTCCTAATGTTAATTTTGTTACTGAATATGTATCAGCAAGTCTCTTATCAGCTAATCAAATTGCAACAACTGATACTAATAATGATATATTGTCACAAGTATTGTCAACTAGTGAGTCAATTGAATTTTACATAGCCGAAACAAAAGTTGGTCAATTTAAATCAACCGGATTACAGGTTGACGCAATTGTAAATTTAACTACAACAACTGCTGGTACAATTGATAACATGTCAATTGGTGCAACTACTCCAAGTACCGGTAAATTTACGTCTTTAGAATCAACAGATCATGTTACACTTACTGCATCTAATTCAAATATTATTGCTATCACATCCGGTTCTCTTGGTTCAATTAACAACATGTCAATTGGTGCAACTACTCCAAGTACCGGTAAGTTTACTAATGTAGCAGTAACAACAGATATAAAAATTCCATCAGGAACTACAGCTACACGCCCGGTAGTTACGAGCGGCACTACACCGGCTGGTAATCTACGATACAACACAGATATCAGATCTTTTGAAGGATGGAATGGAGCAATATGGGGAGCAGTCGGCGGTGGGTTGCAATCAACACCTGGCATTATTATTGAAAACTTTACAGCATTATCAAACAACTTAGTTAGAGCAGATTCGTCAAATGGGTCGTTTACTATTACACTACCAGATGCACCAAATGACGGCGATGTTGTAGGTGTTATTGACGTTTCAAATTCGTTTGGAACAGCTGGTAAAGAAGTTTATGTTGTTCCTGGAGCAATTGGCAGTATTGAAGGAACTAGCTCTGTAATATTAGATTTAGATAGCACGTTTGTAACATTTGTTTACATTAGTAGCGGAACAAACTGGAAACTTGAACAAACTCCTGCAGGTCCAACCAGCGGCTCAGTAGGTTTAACAAATTTTAATAGCCGAGTAATATCTCGAGCTACAACTACTAGTGCAGCAGCAACTCCGTTAACATTTGACGGAGGATTACCGACTGCTAATAATCAACTAGTACTACCAAATAACAGCACTTTTACTTTTTCTATATTAGTCACTGCAAGACGAACAGATCAAATCGGTGAGTCAGCAGGCTATAAACTTGAAGGAGTAATTTCGCGAAATAGTCTCGCCGGAACTACTGTATTAATCGGAACACCTATTAAAACAGTGTTAGGCGAAACTACTGCTGCATGGGATTGTAATGTCTCGGCAGATCTAAGTAATGGCGGGTTAGCAATAATTGCAATCGGCGAACTGAACAAAACAATTAAATGGGTCTCAGTATGTAATACTGCAGAAGTCCTATTTTAATTTTAAAATAAAACCGTATATCAACAAGGAATTTTAAATGTCAATAAATCTTTCAAGCATTCTAAAAGGAGGAACACTACCAGTTATCCACGGTGGTACTGGAGTAACTGTTTCAACAGGTTCTGGAAGTCTTGTGCTATCAACAAGTCCTTCATTAGTTACTCCTGATTTAGGAATTGCGACTGCTACTTCTGTTAATAAAGTTGTATTCACAACTCCGTCCTCTGATGCAACTTTGACATTAGCCGGTGGAAAAACATTAACAGTTAATAACACACTAACGTTTAACGGTACAGATAACTCAACAGTGTTGTTTAGCTCAGGCGGAACAATAATTTATGCTGCAGATAAACTTTCTGCATTTACATCATCATCGTCATCTGCTGATTTAGCAGGTATTATTAATGATGAAACTGGTTACATAACAGGTGCAAAATTAATGTTTAGCACTAGCCCGCAAGTAACTACATCATTAACAACTAATTCGGTAAGTTTTGATTTGATTAATACTACTGCAAGTACTGTAAATTTTGCAAAAGCTGCAACTGCACTTAGCATAGGCGCATCGACTGGAACTACAACTGTTAATAATAATTTACAAGTTGCTGGAAACATTTACTTTAACGGAACTGCTAGTCAACTTAGCTCAACAACTATTGAAGTTGCCGATACGTTATTAATGTTAGCTAAAAGTAACCCAGCAGACTTAGTTGATATTGGTGTATACGGGTCATATGTTTCTTCAATTACTAACAATGTAACATACACTGGCTTAATAAGAGATGCAAACGATAATGGCACATGGAAGTTGTTTAGTAGGCTTACTGAGAACCCAACTACTACTGCAGATTTTAATACTGCAGTTTATGATAACTTAAAAATAGCTGCATTAACTGCAACTACTGGTAACTTTTCAGGACAAATAACATCAACACTTGCAACAGGTACTGCACCATTTTCAGTTGTGTCAACTACTCCAGTTACAAATTTAAGTATTGGTGGTAACGCTGCTACTGTTACAACCAACGCAAATATGACAGGGCCAATTACAGGAACTGGTAATGTTACCTCTATTACAAGTCAAACTGGTACAGGTACTAAATTTGTTGTTGACACTAGTCCAACGTTAATTACTCCTGTATTAGGAGCAGCAACTGCAACGTCTATAAACGGTTTAACAATATCAAATTCAACTGGTACATTAACTGTTGCAAATTCTAAAACATTAACTGCAAGTAACACACTGACATTTACAGGCACTGATACATCAACTGTTGCATTTGGTGCAGGCGGTACTGTTGTATACACGAGCAATAACTTATCTGTATTTTCAACTACTACATCTGCTCAATTAGCAGGTATTATTTCAGACGAAACTGGCACAGGGGGATTAGTATTTGCAAATACTCCAACATTAATTACACCAGAAATTGGTGCTGCAACTGGTACATCTGTTGTATTAACTAGCGATTCAAAAATTAACGGATTAACAGTTGGTAAAGGTGCAAGCAATATTGTAACCAACACTGCAGTTGGTTATCAAACACTGTTAACTAACACATCAGGAGCACACAATTCTGCATTTGGCTACCGATCACTTACACTAGCAACTATTGCAGCAAACAATACTGCAATTGGCGATTCATCAATGGCATTAACAGTTGACGGTGGAGACAATGTTGCAATTGGTTTTAAATCATTATTAAGCAATACTTCAGGTGCTCAAAATGTTGCAATAGGGGCATTTGCAGGTTACAATCTTGGTACTAATGCAAATACTACAGGGACTAACAACACATATATTGGATATCGTACAATTGGATCAGCTGCTGCGAATACAAACGAATTAGTAATTGGTGCAAATGCAGTTGGCTTAGGTTCTAACAATACTGTACTTGGTAACACTAACACAACTAACACAACAATTTACGGTGCGCTTTCAATACCCAATACTACTGCATCATCAAGTTCTATTACAGGTGCATTAACAGTTGCCGGCGGATTAGGAGTTTCTGGAGACATTTATGTTGGCGGAAATCTAACGGTAGACGGCTTAGTTACTACTATTAATTCTAGTACAATCACAGTTGATGATAAAAATATTGAATTAGGATCAACAGCAACACCAACTGACGTAACAGCAGACGGCGGCGGTATTACATTAAAAGGGTTAACTGATAAAACATTTACGTGGTATGCGGCATCTAATAGTTGGGTAAGTAACGTTGGCATTAAAGCAGACAGTATTCAAAATACACCAATTGGTTCAATTACTCCTAGTACAGGCGAGTTTACTAGTGTTACTGTTGAAGATGCAGGAAATTTAATATTTAAAGAATCTGCAATTAACGGCGTAAATTATATTACTATTAAATCACCAAACAGCGTTGCAGTTGATTATGTGTTAACATTACCGGCATCTCAAGGCGCTCGCGGGCAAATATTAACCAATGTCGGCACAGGACAATTAGAGTTTACTGATGCTGATGCGTTTGGCGGCAACAGAATCTACGCATCATCAATAAAAGGTGACGATAATAACGACGGTATTTCTGCTCCAGTTAGAACAATTAAACGTGCATTGCAGATTGCATCAGGATATGTATATAACTCGATAGGTGCAGTAACAGGAGACCGTGTTGTAGTATCAGTGTCAACAGGATCTTATGTAGAAAACAATCCAATGATTATTCCTGATAACGTTAGTGTAATAGGTGACGCATTAAGAGCATGTTTAATTAGACCTGCAAACGCAAATAAAGACATGTTTAGATTGCGTAATGGCGGTTACTTTGCAGAATTTACATTTAGAGACAATATAACAGCGTTAGGGGTTGCATCGTTTACATGGGCATACGCTTTTGCATTTGATGATGTATTTGATACTGGATGTAGTCGTGTAGGATATATTAACTTACCAAGTACTAAACCTATCATGACATTGTCACCATACATTCAAAATTGTTCTATTATTAGTTTCTTAGGCGGTAATGGTGCATACGTAGACGGGAGTAAAGTTTCTGATCCTAACGTACCAACTAGCTTATTAGAAGTAGAAATTAACCCAACAGGTGCAGTTCCAGTACAATGCAAATCAATGATCGCTAACGCGTTTACTATGGTTACATTTGGTGGTACTGGCTGGCGTGTAGTAAATGAAGCATATGTCCAGTTAGTATCATGTTTCCAATTATTTGCATTAAACGGTGTTTATACACAAAGCGGCGGCTATGCATCTATTACAAACTCTGCAACTAACTTTGGTAAGTACGCACTTCGCTCTTCTGGATTTTCGCCAACTGCGTATACCTATGATAGAGGTTTTGTTGCAGCAGTTGGTTCTTCAGGTAGTGATCAGAATATTACAGCAATTGGGTTTACAAGACCAAACGGTCCTGTTGAACAGTATGTTATTAGAATTTATGATAACAATGCATTCACATATAACGTAGCAATATGCCAACGTGATGTTGGGTTTATTATTGATGCAATTAGTTATGATATGATGTTTGGATCTAACTTTAGATCGATTAGTGCTGCAAAAACTTACTATTCTGCACAAGCATCAACTGTAATTGGATTACAAAAAACTGCAACAATAGCGGCATTTACGTACTTACGAGATTACGTTGCTAATGCAGTTAACGGTGACCCAACTGCAGGTACATCTGTTATTACTAATATGAATATTATTAATAATATTATCGATACTGGATTAAGCAGTATTCCTGCATACGTGTTACCTATTCCTCCTAATCGTGCTGCAGGATATTTAAATGCTGCAAGATTGTTTTATGCTAATAAATCATTTATCCAATACGAAGTTGTTGCATTTTTAAATACAAATTATAATACATTATGGAATACAACTTTAAACTCAACACAACGCTCACAATGTACTCGTGACATAGGATATGTAGTTGATGCAATAAACTACGATTTAACGTATGGCGGTAACTTAGAAACTGCAGTATCTGCTCGTATGATGAAAAATCAACTAACTGGCGTACTAGTTGAACCACCAAGTGAAACTGCTGCTATTACTGCTGTATATTCTAGACTATACAGCATTGCTGAATACATAGTAACAAATTCAACATCATGGATTAAATCAACCGGTAACGTAGCAACGCAGTACATTAGTGGTACTGCTGCAACACTTGATGCAATTAATGCCACAAAAGCACGTTTAGAAGAAATGAGAGTAATGGTAAGTACTGGAGTTGAACCAACAGTATTGTATCCAGATACAACATGGGTTTCAAATGCAAATTTAGTTACTCAGTATTCTATTTTACAAACTAATAAAGATGCAATTAAAGGTTTTGTTACTGATTATATATCAACACAATATGGTGCAACTGATAAAACATCAGAATATAAAATGCAATCGCCTGGTTATGTATCTGTAAACATTAATGCAATAACCGGCATAGACTTAACATCAAATGTATTTACTACTAGTGTAAATCACGGATTTAGTAACGGTGACACCGTTGTTTATAATAGCACAGGTCATAGTCCAATTGGCGGAATGTTTACTGGTGGCACATACTATGTATTGTACTTAAATGCACTGCAATTTAAATTAGCACACGATAATAGTTTAAGTATTTTACTTGATATTGTATCTACTAGCACAGGTATCCATACATTTGTTAAAAATCAATACGAATTGTGTGTTAATGCAGTGTCTGCCTCTCATAATACATTCCAAACGCTAGTGTTAATATCAAATTTGCATACGTTTGAACCTGGTGATCAAATTGAAGCTACGGTTAGTGGATTCCCAGCAAATGCAAGTGTATACAGTTACGATGGTGCAACTACAATAGTAGTTGCTATTAATCAAGTTACTATTAACTCAGCACTAGTTCGTAAATTATTCATCGGTGGCAGTTCTACAATTATAAAAGTTAATTCTGCAGACGGTACATCAACTGTGTTTAGTCCAGGAATTGCAGTAAATACTGCAACACTACGAGCTGATTTGTATGCTGCAACATTTAATGTTGTACCAACCCTAATTGGTGGATCATTTGATAATACCGGAACAATGGTAGGTAAACAGATTTACTTCCATAGAGCAAGTATTATTAACTCGTCAAGTCATACTTGGGAATATGCAGGATCAGGCATTGATTATAACGCATTACCGGTCAATGGCGGGAGATCTAATCCATTATTTGAACAACAACAAGAAAATGCAGGCCGTGTTTATACTTCAGGTACAAATGAACTAGGCGACTTTAAAGTTGGTGATTTTATTATTGCGTACAACAGAACAGGTAATATTGAATTTAAAAACACAGTTACTGTTAGTCAATTAAACGTATTAAAATTAGCATTAAGTGATATTTCAGTTAACGCAATTAGTAACGATATTGGATTAGGCGAAAACGAAGTAGGTGGCCCAACTGACAACAAATTAAGTACCCAATTATCAATATGGACTTATGCAAATACTCGATTAGGCGCATTTATTGATAAGTCAGTTAGTACTAATGCAATTCCTGGTGCGCTTGTACAATTAAATGCAACAGGTCAGATTAATTCTGATTTAATTCCTGCACAACGTACTGCAGCATCAATTATTACATCAGGTTACCGTTCAAGATTACTTGCATACGAAGATGTGCCGCCTTTCAACTTCTTATCAGGCGATGGCAGTACAGAAGATTTCCAAATAGTTACATTAACATTAAGTTTACCAATAACTGCGTTAGACGGTGCAGTAGTTACACAATCAACTAGCGGAGCATCTGGTTTATTAAAAGGAAATCATACTAACGCTACTTCAATATTAGTTGCTAGTGCTACTGCTACATTTATTACGTTATTTGATACTACTGCCGCTCATGTTTTAATTATTAATTCTAATTCTGCACCAAGTACAACTGGAACTGCTGTGTATTGTACAACAGTTGGCACTGCAATTGATGCAACTGATAACAATGTATTACGTAATTCAGCAACTAGTCAATATTTAGTAGTACCAGCTGGCTCTTATACATATACGTATGTTAACATTAATAAAGTTCTTCGATACAATAATATTTCGTATCTAGAAACTAGTTCATCTCATTCTTTAGTAACAAATAATCGAGTTAAGATATCACCAGCTATATTAAATTCGTATGCTGCTACCCCGTTAGTTACAGTATTAAGTTCTACTAGAATTAGATATGCAAATACCGGAACACAAACAACCGCAGCTGCTACAACAACTGCAACTACGACTATTATTGCCGGAACTGGAAGTTGCACTGCATCTGTTGCAGCTGCAAGTGTAACAGGCACATTTGCAAATGGTGATTATGTATTCAGTACTGGATCACCTACATTGCCACTTGGATCTGTTATATCAGGAGTGTCCGGAACTACAACACTCACATTTACAATTACATTCCCATCTAGTGGTGATTCAGTTTCGTCCTCATCGACTGCAACGTTAGTATTCATTAGACCAATTACTGAAACAGGAACAGTAAAAACAGTAATAACAGCAGTAAACAACCATGCACAAGGTGAAGTTACTGAACTGCGCACAGGTATGGCAACAGCTGTTAATAACTTAGCAATCACTAGTGGTAACGGCTATGTATCAGGAACATATCTTAAAGTTCCATTAACATCAAGTACTGGATCAGGTGCGTTGGCTAATATTACAGTTACTCAAGGGTCTGTATCTACAGTTGATTTAACTTTTGCCGGTACTGGATATCCATCCAATACCATATTTAGTGCTTCACCTTCTAATTTAGGTGGAACAGGTGCAGGATTTGAAATTCCTATATCAGCTATTGAAACTAGAATTTACATTAACAATATTGCTGGAAATATGTTCATTGGGTCACCAACAGCACCTGACTTTACTAGTGATAACAATAGTGCATCAGTAACATTTACTGCAGCCGGTACTATTGTTAAGTCGTTTGATGCAGTTTCAAATGTAAACTATGGTACAAACAGAATTACAATTGCAACACACGGGTTTGTTAATGGCGATTGTGTAATGTATAGTCCACTAGCTAATGCATCTATATCTGGGTTATCGTCAGTAATTCCATATTTTATTAAAAGAATTGATGCTAATACTGTTGAATTATATGCAGAATATTATCTAACTAATATTATAGCACTTGGTACTAGCTCAACTGGAACCCATACATTAACAATTAATTCAATCAATACAACAAACAATAGATTTTATGTTGTATCACACGGGTTATCAACTGGTGCTTCAGTTACAATGTTAGGTAGCAATCTACCATATGTCGGTACTGATCAGATTAGTAACTACGAAACATTCTTTATTGGATCTGTAACTACTAATACATTTACGCTGCATATGATTATAAGTGATGCGCAGGCTAGTACACTAGGTGCAATCATTGCTCCGGTTGATATTACCAGTATTGGCGGCAGTACAATATCGTTATTACATAACCAAGTTGAGATTACTGGATATTCAAACACTAGTAGTAAAACATTAGCTAACTGGGGATTGTTAACATCGTCAAGTATTGATGCAAGCAATATTGTGTCAGGCGTGGTTGCAACAAGTAGATTAGCATCGGCAGGAACTGCATCTAGTACAACGTTCTTGAGAGGTGATTCAACATGGTCAACTGCAGTTACTAGTGTACAGCTTGGAACTGGCAGTGTACTAACCTTATCAGGCACTGGTGGTATTCCGCCACAAGTATTTGGTGCGGTAACAATTGATGTTTCAAAAACTACAGCTCCAGCAGATTCAAGTACATACTCATCGTTAGGTGTTGCTAGTTTTAATGTTAGTCAATTTGCTGTCGGTACTGGACTTACTGCAGGGCAAGTGTATATTAAATCAAATACAATAGATGCAGGAACATTGAACGGTAATCTTCCATCATATTTTACAGATCCAAATAATTTATCTTCAGCAATACCGCTTAGTAAAGGCGGAACTGGAATAACAACTTACGTTTCTGGTGATATGATTTACGCAAGTACAACATCAAGTTTAAATCAGCTTGCAATTGGACCAGCAGGCACTATTTTATCTAGTAATGGATCAACACCGTACTGGTCTACATCGTTATCGGTAGCAACTAACCTTAACACTGGTGCAGGATCAGTAACTACTACTAATGCAGGTGCTGCAAATGTGTTTAATTCAAATGCATTAACTCTTAATATTGGCGGATCAGCAACTAGTGTTTACTTAGGTGCGTCGTCAACTAATATTACGTTAAATGTGAAAAATTATACAACTAATGGATCAGCAAGTACAACAGTTTCAGCAGTATTTGGCTTGTCAGTAGGAATTAGTACAGTTGCTAGAAATATTAGCGATGTGTCAACTATTGTTACCAACACAGCACACGGCTTATCAACCGGTGATTTAATTACAGTAATTTGCTCTTCTAATAATACATTTAATGTAAAAAATGTAGCAGTTTTAGCCATTGTAAACACTACAACATTTACATACACTAATGTTGGCTCGTTAACTACAACAGTCTCAGGTACTGGCAGTGTATATATTGGTGGGTTAGGTGTTAGTTTAGCAGTAACTGCAGTAAATACCGATACAAAATTAGGGTTTGCTACTACTAGTGGAATTGTTATTGGTCAAGTAGTAGTTGGTGATAGTCACATTCCTGCTAATACTACAGTAATTGGAATTGACAGTTCGTATGTATACCTTAGTGCAGCACTTACAGATATAATTGTGTCGCCGGCAACTATTGTGTTTATGCATACTAATGCAAGTTTAGGCATTGTTGCTGGAAATCGAATAACAATTGCTGGTTCAGGTTTTGCTAATTTAAATGGAACATGGCCAGTTACTAGCGCAAGTACAAGTTCACCATCGTTTAGCATTGTTATTTCTAGTGCAATAACTGCAACCAATGCACCAAAAGTTGGTACAATTGTAAAAGCTAATTCATTAGTATTAAAAAATAGAAATGTAACATTTGGAAGTAGTGAAGCAAGTTCATCGCCAGTTGGTGCTACATTAACAGGTGAAAATGCAGTTGGCACTAATGTTGCAGGCGTAGATTTTACTATTATTCCAGGAACCGGAACAGGTAATGCTGCAGCAGGTAATTTTGTAGTAAAAACAGGTGACACTGGATCATCAGGAACTGCACCGCAGCCTGCAACTACTAAACTGTCAATTGACAGTGCAGGGTTAGCAACATTTACACATTCAGTTGTTGTTAATGATGATATTGAAGTTCACGGTGTTGAAACTACTATTACTAATACAACAGTAACTCCTGTTAAATCATTCTCAGCAGCAGCATATAGGAGTGCTAAAATGATATTTCAAATAACTTGTACTTCTGGAACAAATGTTAATACATATCAAATAGGTGAAGTATTAATTATTCACGACGGTACTACTGCATATATGGCAGAATACGGTGATATTAAAACTGGCGCAAATATGCTAGCAACATTCACTTGTGATATTGACGGGTTAAACAACGTTCGAATTTTAGCACAAGCATTAACTGGTGATACAATTAAAGTTAGAGTAGTAAGTAGTTTAAACATAATATAAATACTGCATATTAGCAGGAAAAGGAGATCGAATGGCTATAGCAGATTTTGTCGTTAAGCACGGTACAACCGTTAACGAACTAGCAACTTTTAATTCAACTACCGATGCAACATCAACATCGTCGGCTGCATTAACTGTAGCAGGCGGTGCTGGCATCGCAAAAAGCCTCATTGTTGGAGGAAGTATTAACACCACAAATACTGCAGCTAGTACTGCGGCATGGACAACAAGTGGTGTTAACTTAAAATTATCAGCACGTACTTATACAGATACAACTAGTATATCGGCAGTTCCAGCTAGTTACGTTAACGCAGTTTTAGCACCAACATTTGCAAGTACTAATGTAATTACAATTGCAAATGCTGCAAATTTATTTGTCGATGCACCAGTTGCTGGTACAAACAGTACATTAACAAATGCGTGGGCTATTTTAGCAAATGGAAAAATTAAAGCATCTGATTTTACTGGAACAATTGGTGCTACTACTGCATCATCTGGTGCATTTACAACAATATCTGCAACTGGACAAATAACATCAACTATTGCAATTGGGACTGCACCATTTATAGTTGCATCAACTACTAATGTTGCTAACTTAAATGCTAGTTCATTAAATGGTTCTACATTTGCTGCACCCGGTGCACTTGGTTCTACAACTGCAAGTACCGGTAGATTTACAACAGTTGAATCAACTATTGCAGCTGGGACTGCTCCATTTATAGTTGCATCAAATACTGTTGTTGCTAACTTAAATGCTAGTTCATTAAATGGTTCTACATTTGCTGCACCTGGTCCTATTGGTGCAACTACTGCAAGTACTGGTGCATTTACTACATTAACTACTACAGGTGATACTACAATTGGTGGTAATTTAACAGTTAATGGTACTACTGTAACAGTAAACTCGTCAACAATAACAGTTGATGATAAAAATATTGAATTAGGTTCTGTTGCCGCAGTTACAGGTATTACCGGAACTATTACTAGCAGTGCATTGTCAACGACTATTACTAATCTAAGCACAGTTACTGGTTTAATACCAGGAATGTTGTTAACTAAAACTGCCGGAACTGGTGTGTTTGGTACAACCCCTTTAATAATTAGCATCGATAGTGCTACACAGATAACAATAACTGCTATTAGTTCTAACACGCTAGGAAGCATTACATTTAATGCAAGTGGTGCAACAAATGATACAGCTAACGGCGGCGGTATTACATTGCGAGGAGCAACTGATAAAACTATTATATGGGATTCTGCTGCTAACTGGACATCTAGTGAAAATTGGAACATTGCTACAAGTAAAACTTATAAAATTAATAATGTTAACGTATTAACAGCATCTGCAGTGCTTAATGATTCAACTCAAACTACGGTATCGGTTGGTAGTTATGCAACTACACTTAATTTAGGTGCATCAAATAGCGGAAACGCATTTGTTAATAATAACGTGTTATATGTTGGCGGTGCAACGTCATTATCGACTGCATCGGCCGGTATTGAAGTTGGCGGCGGCAGAACAGGTAGCGGCGATTCTTATGTTGATTTAACAGCAGATACTACGTATGTAGACTTTGGTGCAAGATTTATTCGATCATCCGGTGCAACCGGTGTTACAAAAATAGTTACGCGTGGTACCGGTAATCTTACTCTTGAAACTAATGAAGCTGCTCCAATAACGTTTAATACAACTGCAACTGAAAGAATGCGTATTGATTCTAGTGGTCGCGTATTAATTGGCAATTCCACCACCACCGGCGCTGCAGGATTACAATTATGGGGTATTGATGCAGCGGCACAACAGCATATTCGACGCTACTCAAATGACGCTGCCGGAGCATCAATTAATCTCTTTAAAGGTCGGGGTGATGCAACAACATCTGCGATTGTCCAAAATGGAGATTCTTTAGGTTACATTGGATTTTCCGGCCATGATGGCTCGTCTACCTTACCTACCGCAACTATTTTCACCGCACGTATTGAAGCAGTAGTGGACGGTGTACCTGGTACTAGTGATATGCCTAGTAGATTGGTGTTCAGCACTACGCCCGATGGCTCGGCTACATTAACTGAAAGTATGCGTATTGATTCTAGCGGTAATGTTGGAATTGGGGTTACTCCGAGTGCTAGATTGCAAGTTGTTGGTTCTACAGCAATTAGTTCTCAAGCAAATGTTGCTGCCGTTATTGGTGCAAACATGACATCTGACTTGTTATTAGGGTCAATAAATGGTAATGCACCATTTATTGCATCACAAGGTGCATATCCGTTATTAATGTATACAAATGCAACTGAAAAAATGCGAATTAATAGCGACGGTAACGTTGGTATTGGTACACCTGCAGGAAGTGATTCTGCGCTGCAAGTTAATAAACCAATTACTACTGGTACTAACGAGTATGCAATACGCACGTATGTAACAGTACCGTCAAATATTACCGGTACTCATTTTAGTTTTAACTCATCTGCATTTACTGCAGCTACACCATTTACGTTATCTAACTATGTACATTATATTGCAGGGCAAGCTCCACCAGGGCAAGGGTCTATAATCACTGCCCAGTATGGGTTTTCTGCAGACTCTTCGTTAACAAGTGCTACTAATAACTATGGTTTTTTTAGTAATTTAACTGCTCCAACATCAGGCGGAACAACTGCTGCTACTATTTCAACTATTTCTAGTAGTACAACAACTGTTACAATTAATACTAGTGCAGCACATGGTTACTCAAGTAACCAAATAGTTACTATTGCTGCAACTGCATCTGCATCTGCGTTAACCAGTGGCGCATCTGTTACTATTTTAACTCCGGGAAATACTACCTGGGCAAATATTGGTGCTCCGGCAAGTACTGCCGGAACTACATTTACAACAACTGCAGCAGGATCAGTAGCTGGTGTAACTGGTACAACCGGAACGGTTATTATTAATGCACAAGGTAGCGGTAAAACAATTACAGTAACATCAACTACTGCGTTTACATACACTTCTACATCTGCAACATTTACTGCAATCTCAGTAACTGGCACAGTAACTGTTGCTAAAAACTGGAACTTATATGTAGCTGGAACGGCTGATAACTATATCAATGGTACTTTAGGTATTGGAACAACATCTCCACTTGCAAAATTGCATGTTAAGACTGCAAGTGCAGTAGCTGGCGAGCAAGTTATATTTGAAAACGGAACTAATGTTGCATATTCAACATTATATATGGTGTTAAAAGCAAATGGGTTAGCTAGAGCAACACTTGCTGGACAGCAAGATAATACAACCAATGGTGGGATATTTGTACTACAAGTTGCAGATTCCGCTGGAACTATTACAGAACGATTACGAGTTGATGCATCAGGCAACTGTTCTATTAAAGGTACTTACTTAGAAGTACGTGCTGCTGACACGGGTGTTAGATCAAGAATAGTTAATTCAAGTTCAGAAGCAACTAGATATCCAGGATTTGAAGCATTTCATTATTCCGGAAACTTAGCAGGCACTTTAGATAACGGTGGTTTTCCAGTATTAGAGTTCTTTAGAAGTAGAGGCACTGAAGCAGCTAAAATTGCAGTTAGTAGTGGTGACTATATTGCTAGTGTTACTGGTTGGGGTTGGGACGGTACTGGGCAAAATGATGTTTGCCGTATAAACTTCTTAGCAGACAATACACTAGCTGCTGCAGATGCACGCGGTAGAATAGAATTCCAAACTCAAACTGGCACTACATTATCAACTGCAATGACAATTAAGTCAGATGGATCAGTTGGTATTGGTACAACTACACCAGGTTATAAACTTGATGTTGTTACAACTGGGGTTAGATTTCAAAGCGGTACATCTGAGACTGATATATTTTTAGGACCTCAGACTAATCAAGGATTTGTGTATGGTAATAGTACTGCAATGGGATTTTATAGTGCAACTACTGGTGCAACCATTGCACTAAACAAAGATACTGCTAATGCAGGGGTATTCATATCTAGCGGAACCGGTTCATACCAAATTGGATTTGATACTGCATCAACACGTAGAATGACAATTTTCGGCAATGGTAACGTTGCAATTGGTACTGCGACAGACAGCGGTTACAAACTTCAAGTAAACGGTTCATTTGCTGCTACTACTAAATCATTCGTAATTGACCATCCAACTAAACCAGATATGAAACTACGTTATGGTAGTTTAGAGGGACCAGAAAATGGTGTATATGTTCGTGGTAGATTGAAAGATTCTAATGTTATAGAATTACCAGATTACTGGATTGGATTAGTTAATGAAGATACTATTACAGTAAACTTAACTGCTATTGGTAAAATACAAAAATTATTTGTTAAGGATATTAAAAATAATACTGTAATAATTGGTGGTAAAAATATCAACTGTTTCTACACTGTATTTGCAGAACGTAAAGATGTTGAAAAATTAATTGTGGAATTTTAATTATGGGAGTTAGTTATAATCCACAAATTGTTACTAACGGGTTGGTTTGTAATTTTGATATTGCAAACCAAAAAAGCTATAGTCCAAATGTACATCCAAAACCACTAGATTTATATTCTTGGATTAATACTCCTACTGGTTACAACTGTACTCTATCAGTTGATACTACAACTACATCTCCAGTTGGTAATTTAAATAGACCATTAAAGATGGTTCAAACAGGAAACGATACCTACACTTTCACCTACAATGCATCTACTTGGAACTTAGCTCCGGCTGTTGCAGGACAAACTTGGACAGTTAGTGTTTGGGTTAAAGCATCTGTAGCAATGTCAATTGAAGGATGTTGGATTGTAGAACATAGTGCAGCCGGAGGATACTTAGCAGGCGGTGGATCGCCAAATCCATCAATTGGTACTAACTGGACTCGTATAAGTGGTACGTATACACTAGTAAATGCATCAACGGCATACGTTGCAGTTAGACTTGATGGTACACAAGTATCAGGAACTGGAACCGTTTGGTGGGATGGATTGCAATTAGAACGTAGTGCTAGTATGACTGCATTTAATCCAAATACAAATGTCAATAATGTCTTAGTAACTGACACTAGTAATACCGCTAATAACGGAACACTTACTAATAATCCAATTTACAGCGCAGCAGGCTACCTAACTTATACCGCAGCATCATTACATTACATTAGTTTAGCATCTGTTTCAAATTTACAGTTTTTAGGTGTGTTACCGTTTTCATATGAAGCATGGGTATATCCTACAATTAATCCAGGTGCTACTGGTTTTCTTGGAATTATTTGTAGAGAAAGTAATCCAGGGGCTGGTAGAGATGGATATAACTTATTATTCCATGGTAGTGCTACTACAGATACTAGTTTTGCAATTGAAAGATTTGTTGCAGGCGTAAATAGTGGAACTGGATATAGCACAATTATAAGTTCAGTAGATGCACTTAATACATGGCATCATATTGTAGGAACTTATGACGGATACAATGTATCGTTGTATCGTAATGGAGTATTTGTGTCATCAGCTGCGACTACCGCGTCTATAACAAATACCACTGCAGTAACAAATATTGGCATGCTAGGATCTACTCCATCAGCAACTAATAATTTTACTGGTAGAATTTCTGCAACTAGAATTTATAATAAAGCATTAACCGCAACTGAAGTACAACAAAACTTTAATGCAATTAGAGGGAGATACGGAATATGAGTATAGTAACTAATGGATTGGCATTCTATTTAGACCCGTCTAATACTAAAAAATCTTATAAAGGTGCTCCTACTACTAATTTTGCATTGTATTCCGAGCAGTTTACTAATGCAATTTGGTTGTTTGATGCATCATTTCCGCCAAGTGGCAGAACTGAAAATGCAACAACCGGCCCCGATGGACAAATGTCAGGCGATTTATTTTATATGACAACTGCATCAATGGGACTGTTTTATCAACCATTTTTAGTTTCTACAATTGGTACCGGCCAACAGATATCTTCAGTATACGCCAAAGCAGGAACATGTAGTACTATTATTTTTAATAGTTATTATATAGGTGATACCGAAGTTAACGTTACCTTTACGCTATTGGGAAATGGTACAACAGATACCCCGGCTTCATCGTCTATTACGGCTGTAGGTAATGGATGGTATAGATGTGTGATTAGTACACCTGCAAGAATAAACGCAGGAACTACGTTTCTATGGAGAGTTTGGTTATACGGAAGAAGTGCACCTACTAACACTAACACAAGTGTTTATTTTTGGGGAGCGCAGTTAGAATCAGGTTCGTATGTAACTCCGTATATTTCTACAATATCTGCTGCAAGTGTGCGATCAACAACACAAGCATTTTTAGATATAACAGGTAATACTACATTAACATCAAATGTAACTTTTGCAAGTGATGGATCGTTTAGTTTTAATGGTACGAGTAGTGCAATTTATTCACTTACTCCTGTAAATCTACCATTAGGATCATCAAATCGCACTATGATATGCTGGTGTAAACCAGATACTACACAAGTTAATGCTGATGCATATACTGGTCTAATCGCTTACGGTGCTAGAACTGCATCAGGCGGGGCATTGCTATCAATTAATACTAGCGGATCTACCTTTTACGCTACTTCTGCATATTGGAATAATGATTACACTCCATCTACAGTAGTTGTAAATAAGGCAGCATGGAATATGGTTGCAGTGACTACACTAGGAGACGGTGTTGTAAACAATACAACATTATACTGTGGTAATTCATCTGGTATAAATTCAGTAACTGGCAGTTCGTCAAGTTATGCTACTCCATTAAATCTTGCAAGTTCGCTTTTAACTATTGGATCTACTGATTACTTTGGTAGATGGTTTAAAGGAAGTATCGGAGCGGCAATGATTTATAATAGACAGTTATCACTTGCAGAACTTAATCAAATTTTTTATGCAACTAAAGCGAGATATGGATTATGAGTTTAACACACAGCCCAAATATAGTTACTGATAGTTTACTGTTAAACTTAGATTTTAAAAATCCTAAGAAATTTTCTTCAACATTAGGCACTGGGAACTTAGCACAAGCATTTACGTGGAATAGATATTTTCCAGAAAACAACGTATACACTACTGGAATAGATGCACCGGATGGTAGTATGACTGCTGTTAGGATGTCATGTAGAACTTCTGGAAATAGCTTATTAAGAGTTGCATTTAATAGTTTTACGCCAAATGGTACTGATACTTATATTGTTAGTTTTTATGTTAGGAAAATAAGTGGTACAACCTCAACTAGTGGACAGCTAACTTGTGACTTGGCAGATGCAACTCCAAGTGGTGACTACTTACCTCAACTAGTAACTGGAAAATGGGTTAGAGTAGTAGTTTCTGCAGTTCCGACTGCAGTTGTTAAAAGTTTTTTTGATGTATTAAGTGATAATACTAATGATTATGTATTAGATTTCTGGGGTGTAAAAGTAGAAAATCTTACATCTGTTGCGCCGATGCCATTTAAAGATACAGTTGGTGGTTATACTATGAATTTGTATCGTAATCAATTTACTACAGTAAATGAAGATAGTATAACATTTACTAGAAGTGCATCTACTCCAAAAGATGGTCCGTGCATGTATTTAACTGCAACAGGTAATTTAACCGCTGCAAACTTCATGTATAATAATTTTACATGGGAAGTATGGTTTAAAATAAATGATATTAACCCAGGTGTGTATGCAGGCAACGAAGCGTGGAGTAACCTTATAATATATAGAGGTTGTCATGCAGGATTTATGTATAATACTGCAACTGGTCTAGTATTTACAATGTGGACTGGTGCATCAACTTCGGTTACTCCTGCATCATGGTCTGTAGGTACATCCGGATCTCATATAAATCAAGGAACCTGGTATCAAGTTTTACTTGTTAGAACAGGGGATGTTTTTACCCCTTATGTTAATGGTGCTCCATTAGGTACAGGATCTACAACTGCAACTTCAGTAACTGGTATTAATATCCAAAATGATATATTTTTAGGTGGGATAGGTGCTGGTGGTGGTTCAGGTGCAAATGCAACTGATTATAATTATTTTCCAAAAAACACAATTGCAAACTCAAAAATGTATAACCGTGCGCTAACTGCAGCAGAAGTATTACAAAATTTTAATGCCCTAAGAGGCAGATTTGGTATTTAATAAATACATAATAATAAGGACACACGATGGCATTAGCTGATAAAAATATAGTCATTACACCAAATATAAGCGCAGCAAGCGACCCTAAGATTGTATTTTCTGGGGCAGATTTAAGTACTACAGCTCAGAATATTACGTTAACTGCATACCCAACTTTAAATGGTATGCTTAGTTTTGATGGTTCAAATGGACAATTACTTTCCGTTACTAATAGTTTAACTGGAACTATATTTGCAGCAAATGACGTATCTGGTATTCCAAGTATAGAAGTTCTTGATACTGGTTTAGTAAAACTAGCACAATATGGCGGTAACGTATTAATTGGTACTGGTACAGATGACGGAATTAACAAGTTACAAGTAGCATCAGTAAAGATTTCATCATCTTTAGTTTTACCAAATACAACAACGTTGCCCACATCTCCAGTTACTGGTAATTTACGATATAACACTACTTCAAATAAATTTGAAGGCTACAGCTTGGCAGGATGGGGAGCAATTGGCGGGGGCGGTGGATTAACGCCAACTGCAATAAAAACTTCTGCATCAGCAGCATATACTGCTGCTGCGAACGATTTAGTTAGATGTGATACTACTACTGGTGCATTTAGTATAACCTTACCGCTGTCACCAGCTGATGGTGATCAATTGGGTGTAATTGATGTTGCTAATACATTTGCAACTTATAATTTAACAGTTTTACCAAATGGGAATAAGATTGAAAATTCAGTTCAATCGTTAATATTAGATATTAGTGGTTCAAATGTATCACTTATATACATAGCAGCAACTACTAATTGGAGAATAGAAAATACACCAGGTGCGTATACCTCAACAGCAGCTACTACAACTACATTAGGTGGGGTAATTATTCCAGCAGTAGGAACTAGTGGCATTACAAATACAAGTGGTACAATTGGATTAGCAACTGCATCCACTACACAATTAGGTGGG
>Ga0209084_1000147_pt1 | contig 68091 bp, 112 predicted proteins | sample C_130820_MF_Meta_FD_187309 | JGI IMG/M metagenome (GOLD analysis project Ga0209084, IMG submission 187309) | Freshwater microbial communities from Lake Croche, Canada to study carbon cycling - C_130820_MF_MetaG (SPAdes) (version 2) | ecosystem: Environmental > Aquatic > Freshwater > Lake...
ATCATTTCTTGATGACTCATACATCTCGTCAAATGTTTTCCCACAATTCTCTGCCAAGATTTTGAATAACATATAGTTATATTTCTCCGCCTCCAATTGATTGATACGAGTGTCCTGAACATTTCCTTGAGTTCCGTGAGACACCATATGTGTCATAATTTTTGAGAAGATTAATGAACTTCTTTTTCCTTTTGCCCCTGAAGATACCAACACTGAACCCATTGATGCACACATTCCAACATTTAATGTTGCAACATCCGGTTTGATGTAGTTCATAGTATCTCTGATTCCAAGTCCACTTAACACTGAACCACCAGGTGTGTCAAGATACATACTGATGTCTTTTTTATCGGTGGTTTCCAAGAAGATAAGTTGAGCTTGGATGATTGATGCCATCTGACTCTCAACCGGTCCTGAAACCCAAATAATTCTGTCCATAAGAAGCCGTGAAAATATATCAAGCTGAGTTGCTCTTAATTCTCGTTCTTCCAAAATATATGGAGTTACACTCTCAATGTGTTTTTGGTAGTAATCCAAATTAAGACCTGAAATACCTCTGTCGCTCATCGCGAACTTTTGAAATTCTTTTCCGTAATTCATTATGCTTTTTGTTTTGTTGGAACTAATGTTAATGCTTTTGCAACGGCAGCCTCTTTAGATTTTAATCCTTTCTCAACAAGTTTTCCGTTTTTGAATATTTGAAAATTGAATGACATTGAATATCCGTGTTTTTTTGTTGAATCCGGTTTTGATGTTGCCAACATATAAATGTCGTAAAAACCAACTTTAACTACATACTTCCCTTTTGAACTTACTTTTCCCATTTTTAAATGTTTTAGATTATTATTATTGGACAAAGATATACAAAAAATGTTATTGCAACAACTTTTTATTAAAAATATTTTTATTATACTTGTGGTATTATGGACCAAAAAAAATTTGAAAAAATATTATACTCATTATACCCCAATCTTACAATAACAGATTATCAATTGTGGGATAGATATACGGTTGATGATAATGGTGAATTTGTAAAACCAAAATCTCCGGCAATATTTGTTGAGGTTAAAGGTGAATTTGAAAGTGCCGGGGTTAGTATTGGTGAAGATATTAGTCGTATGACGGGTATTGAGGTTGTTATAGATAAATTTGAATAAAAAATAGTGTAAATAAAATAAAAGTTATATATTTGCTTTATGAATGAAAATAATAGACGAGAAGAAATTGTAAAATATCACTTATCAATGGGTGAAGAAATAAGTGAGGTTGAATTAAATGAAATTTTGAAAAAAAAAGAATACATATTGTGTGCTGCAATTTGGTATAAAGACATACCTTTGCAAAAAGTAATTAATGGTGTCCTACCAAAAAATTGTGATAGAGGTTTGGTGGTGTTAGGACATAGACACGGACAATGTATGTGGACGATGAGTAGTTTAACCGGATTACGAACTTGCACATTTGGTGAAGATTGTTCCGGAGAACACGAACAAGGATTCTTAACAAACACAAATAGATTTGTTGATAGAGAAGAAGGAGGTAGGATAGCTTTTGATGCCGGTCAAACGGAAGATTTAAGACCAACATTATATTCTGAAGATTTATATTAAGAGTATGTGTAAGAAATCCTGTAAAGAATGTCCCTGGATAGTTAGGAATCAGTTTAACGATATGATTATCGGACATTCAATGAAACACGACAAACCCCACAATTGTCATATGATACCTCCGGAGAAGAGAGGTGGTCTGTGGGAAACAAAAGAAGAAACAAAATGTGTAGGTAGAAAACAATTTGAAAAACAAAAAGAAGATGGAAAAAGAATTTATCACGTATGAACAAGCATTAGCTTTAAAAGAATTAGGATTTAATGAACCTTGCTTTGGTTGGTTTAGGTCAACACTAATACCAAGTAATTTTACCGAATATTTTTTAGAAACAGAATTTGGTATGAATGAAAGCCCAAGTGATTGGGTAAATAGTAATTTTTTAGATAAAACGTGTAGTGCACCACTTTACCAACAAGCATTTAGATGGTTTAGAGAGAAGTATGGATTAGTTATAGTTATTAAACCAATATCTGATGTAAAATTAGAATTGGGATATAACTTAACTAAAAATGGATTGATTATGAAGGCTTGTACTACCTATGAAGAAGCAGAACTTGAATGTTTAAAGAAATTAATAGAAATTGTAAAAAAACAAAAAGAAGATGAAAGCAACATTATCGTATAACTTAAACGACCCGGATGATAGAATGGCTCACTTGAGAGCAGTTAAATCTTTGGATATGGCATCCGCATTATTTGACATAACAAGAAATTTAAGAAAGAAAATTGAAAACCGATTTGAAGACATTGATAACACAAATAATGATGTATTTGATGGTATTCACGAAGTTTTTGATGAAATCTATAACATTTTAGAGGATAACAACATAGATATAGACGAATTAATTAATTAAAGCGGTTATTAGACGATGAATAAAGTAAAAAAAAATACACGAATAGCGGTAATTGCTCACGACGGGAAAAAAGCGGATATGGTTGCCTTTATTATGAAGAGATTAGATTTCTTTAGAAAGGTTGATGTTATGGCAACAGGCACAACAGGAAAACATATTGAACACGCAGGTCTTGATGTGATTTGTCTTAAATCAGGTCCTTTAGGTGGTGACGCTCAAATTGCTTCATTAATATCTGATGGTGAAATAGATGCTGTTGTATTTTTTATAGACCCATTAGGTCTTCATCCCCATCAGGTAGATGTAAATATGTTATTACGAATTTGCAATGTTTATAATATACCATTAGCGACAAATTATTCCACAGCGTCTTTAGTAATAAGTGGACTTAAAAAAAAATTAAAACTGTAATGTTAAATTAAATTATGAAAAAGTTACTATTATTATTTGTTTTATTGTTAGTGTCTTGCACCATTCAACCCCCATACGAAGGACCAATTGACAACACAGGACCAATTATTATTACTCCCCCACCTGGTAATGGTGGTGTTATAACAGGTGAGAGTTTGGTCGGGCAAACTTGGCATATTTTTTATTACCGAGTTGGACCAATGGGGTCGGTTATGACGACTAATGATACATTGGTGTTCTTAACCTCATCAACATATAAGTTTAATGGTTATCAATCCACATATCATTTAACACCAACCGGTTCAGGGTATAACTTGAGTTTATACGAAACAACTTGGGGTAATTTGAGTGGGTCTATATTATCTAACAACATTGTTAACGGAACCATATTGGGAACCAAGTTTGTGGACATCTCAGTTGGGTCGTCAAATACCACTGAATATTACTTGTGGATGAACAAAATATAACGATGTCTCCGACATCAATGTCGGGGACATATTAAAAAACAAATTATGAAACAGATATTAATTATGTTCCTAATTGGGACAATGACAATGTTCTCACAAACAATAAAAGTGAGAGGTGTAACATTGGGTTATAACATAACCAAGAAAGTGATGACATTAACAATCTCACCAAATACAATGTATACCAACGACAGAAATCTTGATGTTAAAATTACAATCAACAAAGAGTTTGCTCTTAGAATGACAATCGGTGGGGTTAACTACTCAATATCCGAACCTTATTTTGAACATAAGGGTCATAGAGAAGATATGTTTTGGATTTTTACCACAACCTCCCAAATTAAATACACGGAGATTAACAAGAATTATGTTTATCAGTTTAAAGGTTTTGAACCTGGTGAGGAATACATTTTGACTGTGAGTGATGTGTGTGATGGGAAATATGTGACTAACGAAAAAACAATGTCAATTCAAATAAGATGATAGATAAATTATTTGAGAAGTTTATGACCACCTCTGAAGATGACCCCGATTTTATTTGGAATGAACGGCAATTTATTTATAAGATATTATTTGACGATGACTTCTATAAAGAATGGGGTGAGAATTGTTGTGAGGAATTGACTTACGAAGAAAGATATAAAATATGGTTCGGTAATAACTATGAAACCGGAATGGAATATAATTTAGATATTGAACCTGATTTTGAAAATGATTATTATGAACCAACACCAAAAAGAAAATTATGTATATTATAGTTTGGAGAAATAGTCACCGGGAACCATTTATTGATGTGGATTTTAGTCAATTTATGAAATCGTATTATAGTTACGAGGAGGCTAATGCTGATGCCGAAGAAATTGTTAAAAACGAAAACGAGGGTGAACGAAGTCCTTGGTATTTTGATTATCAAATTTATAAAGAGTGTAATGACTAAATTAGAAAAACTTTGTATCAAGTGGTTGAATGAAAATTACAACCCTATGGAACCATTCATTATGAAAGAATACCCTGATTATATCTTTCATATGAAAGATGGGAAATGTATTTTACAATACAATAAAAAAAATGGGTATGTTTATGTGAGTTATAGAGAAATTTGGAAGTTTTTTGAATCCTATTTTAGTATGGATAACCAACAAATTAAGGACATCACAAAGATATGGGTGGAGGAACACTACAAAATGGGGGTAACAACAACTTTAGATAGTCAAATTTTAGGGGATTTTGAGGTGGAGGAACACTACAAAATGGGGGTAACAACAACCACCAGTGACTTCACTACCGAGCGTGATATGGTGGAGGAACACTACAAAATGGGGGTAACAACAACATCTCTTTTTGAACGAGCATCAGCTGCTACGGTGGAGGGACACTACAAAATGGGGGTAACAACAACTGTTGTAAAAGATACCTTTGATGGTATTAAGATAGAGGAACAATACAAAGAAATTCAAACAACCAACAACCAATTAGAATTTTATTCTGAAAGTGATGTTGAAGAGTTATACGAACAAAACAAATGGATAAAAAATTAGATATTAGTTGGAAATCTTATTCAAAAACCTTACCTTTGTCCAAAGAAATCTATTTGGATGTGTTTGGTGAGCCAAAGACCCACGCAGAATGGGCGGATAGTTTCAATAAAATAGGAAGAATAAACAGGTTAATAATAAAACACGCAAATGACATACGATGAATTAGAAAATTGGCAATCAGTCCAATACAGAATGGATGAAGAAGGGTTTGACTATTGTTTTGAAAGTTATAGTGATTGGGATGAAATTAAAGATGAGGAATTCCACAGATTAAGATTGGGGTTCTTACAATATATGAAAGAAATTCGTGAATACGTTGATAAAAAAGTTGATGAAGGAGAAACCTTTGAATTAGATGGTGAATTGGATGATGAGTAATACACAATCAACCGACGATGAATTGTGGGACCATTACAGCGGATTACCAAATCCAATGTGGTATCAACATATCAAAGAATTAGAAGATGAGGAAGAAGATACAAGTGATAGTGATGATACTGAAGTTACTACTGAATAAAATAAAACGAAAAAGAAAAAGTATATGGGACTTATGAATAAATTAGATAAACAATATCAGGACTTACTCCAAGACATCTTGGATAACGGAGTAGAAAAGAAAGACAGAACTCAAACAGGAACAATCTCTGTATTCGGAAGACAAATCAGACATAAAATGTCAGAAGGATTCCCATTACTTACAACCAAAAAGATGCCGTGGAAATCAATCGTCACAGAACTTCTTTGGTTCCTTCAGGGGAATACAAACATCAAATGGTTGGTTGATAATGGATGTAACATTTGGAATGGTGATGCTTATAAGAATTATGTTCAAAAATGTAATGAGGATAAGTGGATGAAAGAAATCGTGTTAGATTTACCATTCCCAAATAAAAGTTATGGTTTATTTACACAAGAAGAATTTATCAACAAAATCAAAATAGATGATGAGTTTGCTAACAAGTGGGGAGAATTAGGTCCAATTTATGGTAAGCAGTGGAGAAGTTGGAGAACTAGCGATACTAAAAGTTTAGGTGGAACATTTTGGGGTCCAACTACCGAAATAACAGAAAATTCAATAGACCAAATCGCAAATCTAATCAACGACCTTAAAACAAATCCTGATTCAAGAAGATTGATAGTCAATGCTTGGAATGTAGCTGAGTTAGACCAAATGGTTCTTCCACCTTGTCATTATGGATTTCAAGTTTATACAAGAGAGTTGAGTTTGGATGAGAGAGCAACAATATGGAATAACACACATAACCCTGTTGGAAATATCTACACGCATAATCAATATGATGAAAATGATATACCTGCCCGAACAATCTCTTTGATGTTTAATATGCGTTCCGTTGACACTTTTTTGGGGCTCCCATTTAATATCGCATCTTATGGATTGTTATTGGAGATATTAGCAAAAGAAGTTAATATGGTTCCGGATGAGTTGATTGGAAACTTGGGTGATGTTCATTTATATTCAAACCATATTGAACAAGCAAAAGAACAAATTGGCAGAAAATATACCCACGAAGAAAGAACCGAATTATTAAAACAAGAGATGGGTGAAGAAAAATATGATAAAGCTGTCAGTGAATTGATGCCGTTTGGTGGTGGGTTAAGTAGTGAATATGAATGGTATAAAATACCTCATCATTCAAGAGAACCTTTCCCATTACCAAGATTGAAATTCTCACCTTGTCCAATAACCGGAATTGATATGGAGTATCAATCAATTGCACAATTTCAAATTGAGAATTACGAATCACATCCAACAATTAAAGCACCTTTAAGCAATTAAAAATGTTAATACATATTCAGACACAGGAATTGGAAAAAGAGTTTATAAATCCGGTTAAAAATGGGTTTGTGTCTCATCCGGCAATTGATTATCAAACAAATGCCGTCCACGCACAATACGAAGGAAAAGATGTGATAATCTTTAACTTCAAAAAGTATGGATGGTTAAACGATAATAGATTTAACACCTACAACCTATCATTAGGACCAGCAGGTATAACAATTGAAATATTATTATGAAAAGTCCATTAACCGGAAAAGAAATGAAACTAATGTCGGAACCATCCACATTAACTTACAGAGGAAAACAATACAATGTGAATCACCACTTCTATCTATGTGAATTATCAAATGAACAATTCACGACAACAGAATTAGATGAACAAAATTTAGACGAATTATATAAACAAGTAGAAAATGAACGAAGCAACAGAATTTGAGATTTTAAGAAGCTTACACACCTTATGGTTAAGAGGTGGTATTACATCCGAAACAGTTTCAATATTATTAAAAAATCAATGTGGGATTATTTTAACCTCATTAACACAAGACGAAATCAATGGAGAAACAACAGACGGAACAACAAAATACCGAATCGGTAGAGAATAATTACTTTAAGAAAAATAAAGTAAAAATTAAGAAAATTGTAAAGGAGTATGAAACCGCCTCAAACAAAGAAGTTTGGGAAGGTGTAAGAGATAATTTTACATTTGGGTTCTTAGGTGCTACCTTAGTGGTTTTCATTGCGACACGGACAGATATTGCTGTTTTGATGGGGTATCTGATATATTACTTCTTTATGGGTAAAATTGTGAACAGACCAAAATATGTGACTGATTTGGGTAAGTTAATTGTATTTCCAATACCATCGGCTTTGGGTGCATTCACCGGATATAAATTAAGTTATATTCTATTACATTTGATATAAAAAAAACCGACTGATGTCGGTTTTGTTGTTTTATACTAAATGTAAATCAGGACTTATAATAACTGACGCAACTTTATCTTGATTTGATAGTGAACTGTTTTTTCTATCAGAGATTGCTTGTTTAATTAACTCACTGTCAGATTTATTATTATTAATTCCATTTTGTAAACTTTTAGCAAATTTTTTAAAAAATGAGGGTCCATTCCAACAAGCATATGAAAAGTGCATTAATAATCTATCATTAGATTCAACACGTTCTCTAAGTTCAGGTGAAAAATTATTGTTAGAATTTATATCGTATTGATTTTTCATTATTTTTGCCGCCAAAGTTTTCAATTTATCTTCAAGGTCACCCCCTTTATAGTTATGACTCCATTTTTTACAAAATTTTGACATACCAAGATTTGATTTTTCATTATCAATAAGTTTAAAAAATTCTTTACCATCAGGTGTACTTTCAATGTTACCGTTATATCTATCAAGACCAAACATAGTTTCTGTTGATTTGCCCATTCCTGAATTTTGATGCCCACATTTAGGGTTCCAGTAACCACCTTCAAATTCGTCAATAACTTTTTTAGTAACATTTAACCATTTAGAGTCCACAGATTCTGAATTCGTATCATTTAAATAATCTTCATCATTATCATCATTATCCTCAAGACCAAAATTACCGGTTCTTATCATATTTGCAATAGAGCTAGTTAAACTTTTAAAAACATCTCCAGCACCAAAACTTTGCTCATTAATTTTATATAACGATTTAATTTCGTTTTTTTCTTCTTCTGTGATTATAATTTTTTTAGACATATGAATTTTTCTTTTATTATAAATACTAACAAACTTTAATATATTTATAAATATGAAACTAACAATTAAACATAGTAATTCTGATGTTCCACAGGAAAATTATGAATTCTTTAATAATTTTATTAAATATCTACAAAAAATAAAACCTTTAAAACACGATGTAACAATTAAGTTTGTTGGTGAAAGAGAAGGGGATATGACTACCGGTCAAAGAAATGATAAAGACGAATTATTAATTTTATCTAAAGGTAGGATGAATCGAGATATTTTAAGAACACTTGCTCACGAATGGGTTCACGAATATCAACGAACAATTTTAAAGCGTAATCAAGGTCCTGATATTGGAGGTAAAAATGAAGATGAGGCTAATTCTGAATCAGGTGTAATAATTAAAAAATATGAAAAATCACATCCAAAAGATGTGAAAAAAATGTATAAATAAAAAAAGGGACTTTAAGTCCCTTTTTAATTATTCAGAAATTTCAACAACTTCTAAATCAAATATAAGTTTTTTACCCGCTAAAGGATGATTAGCGTCTAAAGTCACAGTTTCTTCATTTACCGCTATGACTTGTACATTAACAGGTCCTTGTGGTCCCATACCTTGTAACGACTCACCAACTTGGATACCTTCAGGAACGTTTGCCTTTGGAACTTCATTAATGAATTCAGGTTTTGGTTCTCCGTAAGCATCTTCTACTGAAATCTCAATAGTTTTTTTCTCACCTTCTGACATACCAATTAAACCAGCCTCAAATCCTTTAATAAGTTGACCTAAACCTAGCTCAACTTCTAGTGGTTCACGACCTTCAGTTACTGATGTATCAAAAGTTGTTCCATCTTCTAATCTTCCTGCGTAATGTACTTTTACTTTACTTGTTGTTTCTACTTTTTTCATAAAATTAAATGTTTTTGATAATAATAATATAAATAAAAATAAAAATCAAACCTTATTGATTAAAAAACAAATTATTCTTATAATTATAATTATAAATTAACCCCCTAAAACCCTTATAATTATATGTCAAACGAAGAACACGTTGAGGAAATGTACTATTTCGCTCACATTTCAGGAGTATTCAAAGAATTCTCAAATGAAGTAACTAAACTTAGAAATAATGACCCAAAAATAAATTTTTATGAGGTCGTTGAGAACGTGTTTGAAGAATTTGTTACGGAAGGTTTAATCCAATCTGACGTACATTTATTTATTTAAGGTCAATTGATGATGTGAGGTTAATATTTTCCTTATAACCCATATATTTCCAACTTTCTATCACTAAATGGTTTAATCCGTCCGGAAAAGTCTCTTTACATAATTCAGGGTCGGTTGTAAGTAACTTGCAATCGACTGTGAAACATTTATTATTGGTTGAATATCTGATAAAATTAACCACAATTATACTACCAACTCCAAATAGTAGGTCAAGGTCGTCTCTTAATACATTATTAATAAAAAATTCAAACGCTTTCTTCATATTATTAAATATAGGTGTAAAAACCGGTATTTTCAATTGAGTATTTGATTTAGATAGAATTGTTTATTATTATTAAAGAAAAAAAAACTATGTATTTAAATGTAATTTTAACAATTTTCGTGATTGTCCAAGTAGTGACAATAATTTTAATTTATAAATGGTGGGATAAATATGGTAGAAGTATATTCACATCATTTACTGATTTAAAAAAAGGATTCCCAACTAAAATACCAAATTCTGTTGGTTTTAATGATGTGGGATATCCAAATCCGTTTCAAAATATTCCCGATATGAAAGATTTGATGAAACAAATGGAGTCTATGACTAAAAATATGAATAAATTTAAATAATGGACGTATATCAAATTCGCCAAGAGTTCAATTGGGTAAATAAAGTGTTATTTTCATCCCAAACCAACAAACACATTGAATGTAGTGTCAACTTATTCAATAATTTTATGAACAAATGGCGTTTTGAAATGACTGAAGACCTAAAAATCACTTTTAAAAGAGATTTTAATGAAAATTGTTTGTCTCAGACAGAAAAAGTGTTATCTTTGTAAAAAAATTAATAAAAATGGAGCCAGAAAAAGACATATTCGACGAATGGGCGGAAAAAAGAGACAAAGAATCGTGGATTATTAGAAAATTACGGTTTATACCATTGTGGTGGAAACACGATGGTAGATATTACCACAAATATATCAAAATGGGTGTAAAAAACTTAATTTATTGGTTTCCAATCATATGGAAAGACCGAAATTGGGATAGTCATTACATCTTTGATATAATGAAACATAAATTATCAGGACAAGCGGATTATATTGCACGTAGAGATTTTCACACACGAGCACAAGAAGATGCTAGTAAAATGAGATTGTGTGTAAAATTGATGGGATTAGTTCAAGATGAGTTTTATTCATTAGAATACTCCGATTATCACAAAACAAAACATTGGTTTGAAGATATTGATGAAAAACCGGGTTATTCTTCTTGGGAATCACGATTATTAGAAGAAAATTTTGACGATTACTTCAAAAAATACCCATTAATCTACAAAAGAGTAATTAATGGTGAAGGTATTTTTCCGTTAGGCGACCACGATAATGTTAGTACCGATAAAAAACTAAGAATCGCAATGAATATCGGTTACATAAATCACGATAGAGCAAGAAAATTGTTATTTAAATTAATGGAGTCGGAAATTGAAAAATGGTGGGATTAATTTAAAAAAAATAGAATATGGGAGTTTATGCAATTATATTTTTTGTATTTTTAGGAGTTGTTGCGTTATGGGTTAAAGGTATTGCCGATATGCACGAAAACCATCCGGATTACAAAGGAGAAGATTTTTTTAACGAAGAAGAAAAAGAAAAAAAATAGAAATAATGAGAGTAACATTTTTGTCGGATACACACAACAAGCACAAACAAATAACTGCCGATTTACCGGGAGGTGATTTGTTGGTACATAGTGGTGATATATCATCTATGGGTTACGAACACGAAATCAGAGAGTTCTGTAAATGGTTTAATAACATTGAAGGTTATACTCACAAAGTTTTCATTGCCGGAAACCACGATTGGGGTTTTCAAGACAATGTTGAGAAGGTAAAAGAGATATTGGATTTCTATACCGGAATCACATATCTTCAAGATAGTGAATTAGTCATCAAAGTTGGTGATGAAAGAGAAGTTAAAATCTACGGTAGTCCTTGGCAGCCTTGGTTTCACGATTGGGCGTTTAATCTTCAAAAGAATGGTATGACCTTGGCAGGTAAATGGGAGGGAATCCCTGACGACACTGACATATTACTTACTCACGGACCAGCGTTTGGAATTTTAGATACTGTTGATGGTAGAAGACACACTAATTTAGGTTGTGAGTTATTAACTGAAAGATTAGAGAGATTAAATGTTAAACTTCATAATGTTGGTCACATCCACACCGGATATGGTTACGTTAGAAAAGGAAACACACATCACTTTAACTCTGCGGTATTAGATGAAAGATACATCTACACTCAAAAACCAATGACTGTTGATTGGAATCCGGATACAAATGAATTAGAGTTTGTATAATAAAAAACCCCCTTAATTGGGGGTTATTATTATCCGTTCATAATCTGTTGCAATCTTGCCATTATTCTTCCTTGTTGTTCTTGGAGTTTTTGAATTCTGTTAAGTTGTTCTTGATTTAAATCAATACTCTCACCTTTAATTGAGGCGATTTCATTAGCAACACTATCATAACCATATGTTAGATTACTATACTCTTGGGCTTTTTGTTCTTCGTTCATACTATAATTATAAATGGGTTAATTAAAAAGTAAAACATATTGATTTTTTATCTAAATATAGTATATTTATTACCAATGAAACGATATGAATTATACACGCCGAACAATTATATTACTGAAAAGTAAGTCCCTATTTTATTTTAGGGACTTTTTTTTGCCCATACGTCTAAAATTAATTTGAAACATTAAATCAAAAAGTTTTGGAAGTTATAGAATAATTTATTACCTTTGTCCTATGAGTAAAGTAGTAAAAGAATTAGGAAAAAAGTGGGAACAGATTTATGATGACCCCGATGAAACAGTTATTTGGAGATATGATACTTCAAAAACTACATTTGGACCTTACGAGGTCGAAATAAAATACAAAAGACCGGTGGTTAGAACTAAAAAGGTCACAAGAAAGGTTACTGTAAAGTAACCTTTTTTATTTGGGGTTTATTATCCTTTTTTTTGCGTTATTGATTAAGAATTGCTCCACACCAGGTATTTTTTCTAAAAATTGTAATTCATATATATAAGCCATAGTTTCTTCATCAATCTCTCTCATTTTAATTCCGTTTTTTCTAAAGTATAAATGTCTTGATTCGTGAATTAAAACAGCGGCAACATTATTAATTGAACCCCTCAGTATATCCGATTGAGATATCATAATTGTATGAGAATTTTCGGTTGTTGAGAAATTACCATTCCAAAAAGTTACGTGGTCACAAACCTCAATCAATGTATCATATTTCTCACTATCTACGTGTTTAATTAAATTCAGGGCTTGATTAACTTTAATTACCCACCCATCGCCAACATCGTCAATTTTTATCTGTCCTATAACGTTATTGTTGAATAAAAATAAAAGGATTACTACAATATGTCTCATATTTTTTTTTAAATAAATAGTTTATAATGTTTCCATATCGCCATTTAGTGATATTTATCATCAGAGTAAATAAATTTAAAATAAAAAAAAACCTAAATGAAAAAATTAGTAACCTTACTATTTTTGTTTGTTGGTTTAGTAGGTTTCGCACAGGTTTGTCCAACCCCTGCAACAACAGGAGTGTTTGTGACACTTGATGCGACCTATCAACTAGCAACAACAACTGCGGGTAGTACAGATGTAGGTCTGTGTTTTTACAACAACACATCACAACTTATTACTGCGGCACAATTCAGGGTATTTTACGACAAGAACACTTTTTCAGGTGTCTCAACTGTAACCTCCTTGAATGCTTCTTACGCACAGTATCTACAATTTGTAGATAACCCAACCGCGGGTTATGTGACAATCACAATGTCATATACTGGAAACTTATCCTCGTTTACGATACCAAATGGTGCGTTTGTTAAGTTAAACTTAACTCACGTTGCGGGTTTTGCGTCGTTAACGTCTACAACACCAATGACTTTTTCAGGTGTGCAAACATTCCCACAAACAGCTACGACTCAAGCGGGTATGGATTACGCATTGAATCTACAAAACTTTGGTGGGGTATTCTTACAACAATTGTTCTCTTATAGTGGAACATTTACTAACGTGACAGGTTCAGGAGCTAAAAATATCCCTGTTATCTTAGAGAAAAAATTAATGACTGCCTCAACTTGGACGACAGTAACCACTTCAACAACTGATGTTGCCGGTAACTTTACATTTACAAATTTACCGATAGATATTACAAGTTGGGATGTTAGAATCAGAGTTAATGGGTCGTCATTGGCAACAGGAAATATTATCTCTGTGTCTGATTCACAAAAAATCAATAGATTTGTGTTAGGTCAAGATGTCCCTACAGGATTTGATTTTTATACTGCTGATGCGAATGGTGATAATAATATTACTGTATCTGATGTTTATAGTGTGTTCAGTAGAGTATCAGGAAGATTTACGGTTTGGCCTAACAACGTTAAAGATGTTAAATTCTTCTCGGCTTCAGAATACGCTTTAATTAACGGTTCATCAACATCTTTACAATCTACAATTCCGGGTGTGACTGATTTAGTTTTCAATATCTTACCAGGTTCTGCAAACTCAGTAACATTCTACGTTGCGGCTCCGGGAGATGCTAACGGTACAGGATTCCAAATGGCTCGTATGACTCCAATTGAAATTCTAAACCCTGCTAACGCTCCGTTACACATCATTGATGTTACAACAACATACGATGATAACACATTAAATACAATTGAGGTTCACTACCCAAATTTATCAGTAAACACTGAAAACTTAGTTGAAATTCCTGTATCTGTGAAAACAAACGGACAACAATTAGGTTCATTACAATTGGCAATGAACTATGATAGTAATTTATTAGATTTTAGAGGAATTAAAGCTGAATCAAAAATTGGAAGTTGGGTTTCATTTATGAATCCTAACGGAAACGTTGTTGAATGGGGTGGATATGACCCAACTCTAAACACTAAATTGTTACAAGATAATGAATTGGCTTTTACTCTACAATTCATTTCAAGACAAATTCAAAGTAATTGGGGTGTAAGTCCTTTATATGTAACTAGAAAATTTGCTGGTGATACATCGGCTAAAGATTTAAAAATAACACCAACTGATGGAATTGTTACCATTATGAAAATTGGTGAAGTTGGAGAATTAACTGAAAATATGATGGTTTACCCAAATCCTGTTGAGGATTTAGTAAATGTTAGATTTAGAGTTACTGAAAATGGAAGTACTTGGTTAGGTATCTACACATTAGATGGTAAAGAACTTCAGGTGATTGTTAATAAATCAATGCCTGTGGGACAATACAATTATATGACTAGTTTAGGTTATTTACCAAGTGGTGAATACGTAGCTGTATTAAGAAAAAAAGATTTACCAATTGCAACAAAAATTATACTTAAAAAATAATTCACGGGGTCGTTAAGACCCCATAGCCTTACAAGGAAAATAAACAATAAAAATTAATTAAAATGTCAGAAGAAACAAATGCACCTGAATCAGACGGAAGTTGGTCTGGATTGAAAAAAACAATAATCGGAACCTTAACTACTGTGGTAGCGGGAGGAGGTGTTTGGTTAAGTACACAGCTTTTCGGTGGTCACTCTGAAGAAGAAGGTGGAGCAAAAACAGAACAGGCGGCTCCGGCTGCAGCACCTATTGTAGTTAATGTTGCAAACAATAACACAAATCAACAAAAACAAGGTGGTGGAAATACTACTATTATTAAAGAGAAAACAATAGAGAAACAATCAGCACCTGCGGCGGCTCCGGCAGCTCCGGCTAAACCAAAGGAAGAAGACCCTTGGTAATATGAAGAAGTTATTTTTAATAACAACATTATTAGTTAGTTTCTTCTCTATTGGTCAAACAATAGGTTCAGTTAAAACTGAGGACTATAAAGCAGACTTTGAGAAGAAACAATCTATGGAAGTGGTAAGTAATTATACCGGAGACATTGTTATCCCAATACAGGTCTTAAAAATTGGTATAAACGAAGAACTATATGAGATGTATCCTGAGTTAAAAGACAAACGTGTTGGACTTGGGGTTGCAAATATTGTATTAGAGTTTTTGGAATCAACGGATAGATTTAAATTTACTGAAGATAAAGCGGAAATCAAAAATAAAATGATTGCCCAAGACAAAGCGTCTGATAAAGGTATATCAAGTAACAAGATTGAAGTAAAAGGTAATATAATTTTAGCAAACTACTTTGTTTACATTGAAGTTTATGATTTTTCAGTATCTGAAGACGAACAAATCAAAATGAAAGACGGTTCAAAAACAACTCAAACTACAAGATTAGGTTTACAAGTTAGATTTGTGGATGCTCAAACCGGAGAGATTTTTACAGGTAGTGGATTAGGTGAAGCATCAACAGTTAAAACAGCGTCATTATTAGATGGTCTTGACGATATTAAATTTAACCAATCAACAATTGGTACATCAACAAAAAAAGCTCTTGAAACGGCATCGTCAAGAGTAATATCAAAATTAATAAAAAAGGGTGTCTTTAAGAGTTAAATAAATTATGAGTAAATTAGGAAAATTTTTAGGTGTTAGTAAAGTAGCACCTGTAGTAGATGATAAAAATAGATTCTACTTTATGTTGCAAGAAATGCAAAATAATCGTTGGAGAATCACAGCAATCGTATTAGGGTTATTTACTCTAATCATTGTTGGTATCAATGCGGGTGTCTTTTTAGGTGCTACAATTGGTGAGGATTGGAAAGAAATGTTATTAATTTTATTAGGTGCCTTTGTAGGTAACTTAAATAAAGTTGTTGATTACTGGTTCAATTCAGAAGATAGAGATAAAATGTTAATTCAAAAAGTTGATGAAGAAGACGGTGTTTCTTTATCTAACGTAACTGAACAATAAAAAAATTAAGATGAAAAAAGGTATTTTATTATTTCTTTTTTTAATCTCGTCACTTTATTCGATGGGACAGGGGTTTATATATTCATATTCAGACCCCTGTACTTCGAAAATAAATGAAATTTATATAGATAATCCCAACGGGAGTACAGCCTTATTTTACGGGGGTCAAACCCAAAGTTTTACCGCAGCTCAACTACAATCCGGTGCAGTCCAACAATGGATTAACCAAGTTAATTCATCAAATCCTTTAGGACCTTGTAGTGGTGTTGGTTTAGCTCAAAATGTGACAGTAAACTCAACAATTGCGTCAAACAATATTTCAGTATTAACAAGTGTTTTATCAACACTATCAAGTATTACATCAGTTGCGGCAACCACCGTGACCTCAACCGTGTCATCTGTTGGAGGTGCCTCTCTTGGAGGAATTGTTCAGGCGGATGAAAAAGTTACCGACAACAATAATAATAGTGGTGGTGACGATAATAAGGATAACAGTAATAATAATACGAATGGAACAACAACTAATAATAACGGAGGAAATTCAACAACTACTAACGGAAATACAGGAACTTCGCAAAGCGGGGGAAATCAAAACACTAGTTCAGGAACTGGAGGAAGCACTAATTCTCAAGGAGGAACGACTACAACTACGAATAACACAACTACAAGAGGAGAACAAACGTCTTCGCCATCTGTAGCCACTCCGGTAACATCCGGTAATCAAACAAGTAGTCAAACTACTAATAATCAGGGTAATACGAGTGTTCCGTCTAATAGTCCGGTAACTTCCGGTAATAATTCAACACCAAATACTAATAACTCTACAACACCAAATACTAATAACTCCACAGAAAGTGGTGGTGGAGGAGGAAACTTAGCAGGGGGTGCAAATGCGGTTAAAGCAGACACTAACGAAAAAAACGAGAAACAAGAACAAGCTAAAGAAGAAGCAAAATCAGTTCAAAGTTCTTCGGCTCAAAGTTCATCGGGAACTAAAAGTAAAGTTGCTGCGGTTAAACAAGGTAGTGTTATGATGACAGGAGATATTGTAACAATTGCTAGTGCAAGCGCTGGTGACCCAACACAAGTTAAGATTAACTCAAGTATTATAATGTCAAATACTAAAAACACATTTGCTAAAGGAGCGTTAATCAATTTTACAAGTTCTGTTAATAATTCAAACGTTACTTTGTTTATGTCATTTAGAAAGAAAAAGTTAACCACAATTTTTGCTAATTCAACAATGATGAATTTCCAAAAAGATTTATTTAATACAACATCGATTATGGAATCATATCAATACCATAAAATAACAGGAACCGCCGGTATTAATTTAACTACCGGTAATATTGGTTCGTCAAAATTCCAAAGTATCTCAACATTAGCAGGTCTCATTGGAACTTTTAAAGTAAATAAAAATTTTGGAATGACCACAATGTTTGTTATGGTATATTCACCATATGTTTTTTATTATGAAGGGATGTGGAATCAATCAGGGTATATTGCGGTTCCATTTGTGGCGGTAGATTACAAATTAACTAAAAAATTTAAGTTAAACGTGAGTTTTAGTGGTGTGAACCAGATAAACGATAAAACATTAAACTATCAAGTCCTATTAGGGGCTAAAGCATTTTTATGAGAAAATTATTATTACTTATTGTGTTGTTAATTGCGACAACATCATATTCACAAAAATGTTATTCAGTAACAGATGTTCAGAATAACGGTGAAATTGAAGGTGTTAGTCCTAAAAGATTTACATTGGGGGTAAAACAAATAACTGAAGAAATATTATCTGTTAAACATTCTATTTGTGAGAATGGTAAACCGGTTGAGGTTATTATTTTAAGTATTGAGGCACCATCAACAGGATTGTCTTTAGGACCTTTTGAGAAAAAAAGAAAAAAAACCATAGTTAAAGTAAAAATCACTGTAGATGGTGATGATTATTTTGGTCAAGGTGATTCCAACACGGATGTTCAGTCAACATTTATTGAATTACAAGATGAGAATTTACCATTTGAAAAATCTGCCTTTTCATCGGCATTAAAGAAAGGAATCCAAGAAGCATTATCTGATTTTTAATGAAACAATTATTATCCATATTATTTTTTTTTGTTACCTCTGTAATTTGTGGTCAAACTCTTACTTATTCGGGTTACATTTATAATGCGGGTGGTTTAGGAGCATCAAATGTTCCTGTTAAATTATATAAAAGAACTACCCCAACTTTAGTAGGGTTTACGTCTCAAACAAATTATAACGGACACTCTTATTATCGTTCAACAGGGACTGCAACTTGGACGGTGGCAAAATCAAATTGTGAGACAATGAATGGACACTTGGTTACAATGTCTAATGCTGCAGAAAACACATTTGTGTATAATACTTGGCCTAGTGGTTGGTTTGGGTATTATCAGGATAGAGCATCAGGTTATTTTTATTCAGAACCTTTAGGTGGGTATAGATGGACGGAACTACCGGTAACCAGTGGTTTACAGGCGGATTACGATGTTTCATCTTATACATCAGGAACTTCATTAGTTGATATTAAAAATAGTGTTAACACAACATTAGTAAATTCACCAACTTATACAAGCACTTCCGGAAAGTATTTGACATTTAATGGTGTCAATCAATATGGTATGACAGGTAATTTATCGTCAAAAGTTCCGGGTGTCACAACATCACTAATGATGTGGATTTATCCAACAGGGAATGGTGTTATTGTAACTGAATTAGGTACCGGTTCACCATCTTCGGGTTGGCACGATTCTCAAATTGAAATTACCGGTGGAAATACATTAAAAGTTGGTATATGGAATAACACTTCTATAACATTAAACACCCCAATTACGTTAAATGCTTGGCATTTAGTTGGATTTACTTATGACGGAACTACTTTAACAGGATATAAAGATGGTGCGAGTTTTGGTTCTGTGGCAACTGCAAGACAAACACCGGCAATAACTTCAGGTGGATTATATTACGGTATAGGATTAACTGATTCAACCAATTTAGGTTCGGGTGCTTATGGAGCGTTTAGATTAGGTGATTTCCAAGTATTTGACAGAGGTATAACTGCTGATGAGGTAAATAGAATGTATAATTTATATTCATATAGATACGGAATTTACCCATACTCCAATTGGAATAGTGGTGAACCTAATGATTCCGGTGGTGAGGATTATGCTCAATTTGTAAGTGGTGGTAAATGGAATGACTTAAATAATAATAGTTCTTTAAACTATGTATTAGAATTTGATTATATCGTGGATTATACGCCTTGGGCTTTATATAAAACCGTATATACTGATGCAACCGGAAAATACACAATTAGTGAAACAACAAACCCGGCAACGGAATGGTATTTTGTTATTGATGTCCCAACTCCGGTAACATCATTACAGAATAGTGATGCTTATGGTGCAAATACAAAGGCAATCTCAAGAACATTTACATCATTGGATTATTATAGATATGATGTAAATAATGATGGTAGAATTAACATATCTGACGCATACTACATATTTATGAAAAAGATAGGTAGATTGACCACTTGGGGGTCTCCATTACCTAATACACGATTATTTACATCGGCAGAATACAATACAATAAATTCATCAACATCTGATTTACGTTCAACATATGTTGGTAGTTCAAGTATAACAATAAACTCTCCGGTAAGTGGGGGGTCATCAAATTATTATTTAGTTAATACCGGTTATTCAAATTCAACAACAATCGGATATTAAGATATTTATGAATAAATAAACAATTGTAAAATTAAAAATTATGTTATTAAAAGTAGGCTCAAAAGGAGACGATGTTAAAAAACTACAGGCTAAATTAGGAACCGCTGCGGATGGAACTTTTGGACCTGGAACAGAAAAATTGGTTAAGGAATGGCAAGCCAAAAATGGATTAACTGCTGACGGATTAGTTGGTGATGGAACTTGGGCAAAAATGTTTGCTGGTGAAGTAATAAAAGAAGATGTTGTAATTACATCAGGTGGTTCGTTAAAATTGGAAAAATTAAAAGGGCACGTTCCGGATTCAGTAATTGCACAAATTCCTGAAGCTGTTGAAAAATTCAAAATAAACACACCATTAAGATTGGCTCACTTTTTATCTCAGTGTGGTCACGAATCAGGAGGATTTAAAATATTTCAAGAAAACTTAAATTACTCTGCGGATGGTCTTAAAAAAATCTTCCCAAAATATTTCCCTGGTAATTTATCAGAATCTTATGCTAGAAATCCTGAAAAAATTGCGTCAAAAGTGTATGGTGGAAGAATGGGTAATGGTGCTGAATCAACAAAAGAAGGGTATAAATTTCGTGGTCGCGGTGGAATTCAATTGACCGGAAAAGAAAATTATATTGCATTTGGAAAAGCAATAAATGAGGATTTGGTTTCTAATCCTGATTTAGTGGCTACTAAATACCCAATATTATCGGCATCTTGGTTTTTCTCAAGATGTTTAACTAAATGTGATGGTGGTTCATCAAGAACAGTTGTTGAAAGTGTGACAAAGTGTGTAAATGGTGGTTTAATTGGCATTGACGACCGATACAAACATTTTGTTGAATATTTTAATTTATTGTCATAATTTTTTTATACTTTTTTATACTTTTTTACATTTCCGTGATATTTATTATTATGGAAAGAAAAACTTTAATAATTAGTAAAGAAACCCATCAAAAATTAAAGGAATATTGTAATAATAATTCTATTAAATTAAACGATTGGGTTGAAAAATTAATACTTAACGAAATAAAAAAGTATGATGGAAAATAATTGGTATGTTTACAGACACATTAGATTAGATAAGAATGAACCTTTTTATATCGGTATTGGTAATAAAAAAAATTATGCAAGAGCATATCAAACTAACCCTGATAGACGTAATGAAATTTGGAAAAAAATATTTATTAAAACAGATATTGAAATTGAAATAATTTTAGATAACTTAACTAAATCTCAAGCGTCTGAAAAAGAAAAAGAGTTTATAAAATTGTACGGTAGAAAAGATTTAGATACCGGTTCATTAACAAATATGACCGATGGTGGTGATGGTGTATGGAATTGTCTTAGGTCAAAGGAAACCAAAGAAATTTTGAGACAACAAAAATTAGGAAATAAAAATCCAATGTTTGGTAAATCTCAATCGTATGAAACAAAATTAAAACGAAGTAAATCATTAACAGGACAAAAAAGGTCAGATGATGTTAAGAAAAAACAATCCTTATCGTCTATTAAATCAGGTCAAGCAAAATCTGTTGATGTTTTTAAATATGATAGTGGTGAATATGTTGGTAGATATTACGCAATTGCTGAAGCTTGTAGGGTTTTGGGATTTCATCATTCTAATAGTAAAGCGGTGTTAGTTGCCAAAGGTAAAAGAAACCAAACTCACGGATATGTTTTTAAATATGTATAAACCCCTCCAAAAAGAGGGGTTTTTTATTTTTATGAGTATTTATAATTAAACTAAACAATATGTCTGAAAACACAAACCCTGTCTCGGGATTCGCTGACACATTCTTATCTAAACTTAAAGAACAATCCTTTACCATTATTGTTATGGTGGGGATTATTTGGTATCAAGGTAGAATGATGGAGGAGAGAGTTGCTTATTGGCAAAAATTATACGAAGAAAAAGAAGTTTATATTGAACAAACAACTAAGGACGATAAAGTAATTATGTTGGAAAGAATTAAGTATCTTCAAGACCAAAGAGACAAATATGTTGAAGAGTCATTAAATGAATTAAAAAATAAATAATAATGAAAAAACACGCAAAAGTTAAACAAAATAACACAGCCGAAGTTCATTCTGATGAAACTTCAGGTGGAGCATCAATTGATACCACAACTACTGCATCTGCAGGTGTATCAACAGGAGATGAAAACGCGTCAATTGGTATTGAGGCGTCGGTTAAAACCGGAACAGAGGCATCCGTAGAGGGTGGATTAGATGGTAATAATGTCTATGTTGAGGCAAATTATTCAGATACAACTGAAGCTCATATAACAGTAGAAGGTCAAGCTAATGCTGAAGGATTTGGTGCTAGTGGTACTGTAGATGCGTATGTTAAAACAGGAAATGAGGCGAGTTTAGAAGTAAGAGCGGGTGATGAAGGTGTAGTTGCGAACGGAGAATTATCAGCAGGAAGTTCAGTTGGTGTAGATGGTGAAGGAACTTTAGATTTAAGAGAAGGTTCAGTAACTGCTGGCGCTGGAGTATCAGTTGGAGAACAAGTTGGTATTGGTGGAGGTGGTGAAGCTACTTTTGTTGATGGGGTTGCGACTGTCGGAGTTAGTGGTGAAGTTGCGGTTTTACTTGGTGTTGATGTTGATGTAAGTGTTAGTGTTGATACAAACCAAATAGATGAAGACGCAAGGTTAGCGGCTGAACAAGCGGAACTTGCCGCGGCTGAAGCTCAAGTATTGGCTGAGGCTGCACGACAAGAATCTGAACGACTTGCAAAAATCGCCCAAGAAGAAACTGAAAGAAAGGCAAGAGAAGCTCAGGAAGAATTAGATAGACAAGCGAGAGCGGCTAAAGAAGAAAGTGAAAGATTGGCGAGAATCGCTCAGGAAGAATTTGATAGAAAAGCGAGAGAGGCTCAGGCAGAACTTGACAGACAAGCAAGAGCGGCACAGGAAGAACTTGATAGACAAGCGAGAGCGGCTCAAGATGAACTTGATAGAATTGCAAGAGAGGCTAGTAAATCAAAATGGAATCCAAGAAATTGGTTTTAATTTTTAACAACATATTTATATATAAAAACAATTAAAATGGATAAAAAAATATTAAACGAGGATATTCAAAATATGAAATACCTTTTAGGTTATAAACCGGGAAGAGTAATTTCTGAACAGGATTTTGATTATACAACCGATGACTATTTAGACACCAGTGAAATGAGTGAACAGGATGAACCTGAAACAGACAGATATATGTTTTTTAGTAATTTAGAACAAATTCACAGACAAATGGGTATATTGTTAGAAAAAGACCCTGAAATGATTAGTAAAATATTAGACAATGGTCACGATTGGGCTCAAGACCATATTGCTACAGCAAAAGAATCTATTGACCAAGTATTTGATTTTATAATGAATGAAGAAAATGGTGATGGTGACGAAGACTTTGAAGATGATAATATTTAAAAAAAATAACCCCCTCTCAAAGGGGGTTATTTGTTTTAAGATAGTTCCTCAGACATATTGATGGCGGCTTGTAAGCATTCCTCCATATTCTCAATTAATTTTTTACCTCTTTTTGTGTATGGCATTACATAACCAATTCCTTCTTCAGCCATCCATCTTTTATCAAAATCATCACCTTCATCGTATGACTTATTATATTTATTAAACCAACCAGCCCATTCCCACTCTTCGTAGTCGTCTTCTTTTGGTTTGTAAGATGGGTCAAATAATCTATCACCAATTTTAAATGTTTGACCACCTCTGTGAGTATATCCGTGATATCCAATTAATTCATTATTGTCTCCATATACTTCAGCAACTCCGTAAGGGTATTGTTCACATACCTTCATATTGTTATTGTAATACCACCAACCTCTTTCAATATTACCAACATATCTTTCGTCTTTTGTTAAAAATGAATTTGGTAAATGTTGTTCTCTTTTTAAATCGGGAGTATCACCAAAATAGTGGGAGTCAATTTTTCCATTGGTGTGTCTATCAATAAGATATTTACATTGGGGGTTAATTACCCATCCTGCTGATGTTCTAATTGGTGTGATTCTTGAAACCAATTTGGTAAATCCTAAATCAAGATGAACTTTATTCAATTTTGATTTTCCGGTGTAATGTGGGTGTTTCTCAAATTTTAATTTAAGTTTCCCGATGTAAGGTGTAGTGTTTTTTATCATAATATAAAATTTTATGTAATGATATGAAATTTCAAAGTATTTATCAATATGAAAATTAGATTAACTGAATCGCAAATAAAAAAAATTGAAGAAGGTATCTTTTGGGATGAGGAGAACTTAAATGCGTTAAAAGGTATTACGGGAACCAAACAACAAAAAGAAGTCTTTAATGTTGAGGTAATGGAACCATTTTCAATAACATTGACGGATTCAATTCAATATCATAGATTAGTTTATATATTAAGAACAAATGGTGTTAAATTTAAAGCTAAAGTTGATAAATTATGAAACTAATAATTACAGAATCACAATATAAAAAGATAATCAAAGAGGATACTCAATTGGAATATACCAGTGAATTTTTAGATGGTGTTACGGTTGTTGTTGTATTTGAGGAAGACCCCTTATATGAACAAGTTAAAGAATACTTTGAAGAATATGGATTTGGGTTTATGGTTCCGGGTAATAATCTAATTATTATTGATGGTGAGATACTAGCCGATTCACCGAATGCTAAAGATTTATTAAAATTTATTGAAGCTCACGAGGTAACCCACGTATTATTATCTCACGATGGGCCAAGAGATGCAAAAGATGAATTGGAAGCTGACTTGGGAGCTTACCTATTATTACAAGATAAAGGATACTACGAATCAATCCGAACATTATTAGACCACTTCCAAGAAAGACACGGAGTTGAGTTTGATGAGAGTATGTTGGACGACATAAAAGAAAGAATGTAATCAACCTGACATAATAACAATTTAACCTGACATATTGTCAGGTTTTTTGTTTTGGCATAATTTTGATAATATGTGGGTTGTGCTTGACACATTCAAAATAAACATATATACTTTAACAAAACTTATTAAAACTATGGGAAAAATTTTAGGTGTGGATTTAGGAACCACAAATTCTTGTTGTTCAATTATGGAGGGTGGAGACCCGATAATTATTGCCAATTCTGAAGGTAAAAGAACAACACCATCAATCATTGCTTTCTTAGAAGGTGGTGAAAGAAAAGTTGGTGACCCAGCAAAAAGACAAGCGGTTACCAATCCAACAAAAACTATCCACTCAATTAAACGATTTATGGGACTTACCTATGATGAGAGTAAAAAAGAACTTAAGAATGTTCCTTACTCAGTAATCAACGAAGGTTCTCAACCAAGAGTTCAAATTGATGATAGACAATACTCACCACAAGAATTATCTGCAATTATCTTACAAAAGATGAAACAAACTGCGGAAGATTATGTTGGTGAAACAATTACTGATGCGGTAATCACCGTACCAGCTTATTTTAACGATGCCCAACGTCAGGCAACCATTGAAGCAGGACAAATCGCCGGATTAAATGTGTTAAGGATAATTTCGGAACCAACCGCGGCAGCTCTTGCGTATGGTCTTGACAAAAAAGGGGATAGTAAAATTGTTGTGTTTGACTGCGGAGGTGGAACTCACGACGTATCTGTTCTTGACTTAGGTGGTGGTGTATTTGAGGTATTATCTACCGATGGTGACACTCACTTAGGAGGGGACGACTTTGACAGAGTCATTATTGATTTCTTGGTTGAGGAATTTAAGAACGATAATGGTGGTTTAGACATCTCAAAAGACGCTATGGCATTACAAAGGTTAAGAGAAGGTGCTGAGAAAGCGAAGGTTGAATTATCTTCATCTCCTCAGACAGAAATCAACTTACCTTATTTAAGTGCTGATGCGACCGGACCAAAACACTTGGTGAAAACATTAACAAGAGCGAAGTTTGAACAACTTTCTGCTGAGTTAATCAAAAGAACAATCGACCCTTGTAAAACGGCATTGAAAAACGCGAAACTTAAGGTTTCCGATATTGATGAGATTATTCTTGTTGGTGGAACAACAAGAATCCCGGCGATACAAGATGCGGTTAAGAAGTTCTTTGGTAAAGAACCATCAAAAGGTGTTAATCCGGATGAAGTAGTTGCGTTAGGAGCGGCTATTCAAGGAGGTGTATTGGCTGGTGATGTGAAAGATGTGTTGTTATTAGACGTAACACCACTTTCATTAGGTATTGAAACAATGGGTGGTATTTTAACACGACTTATTGAAGCAAATACTACAATCCCAACCAAAAAGTCACAAGTGTTCTCAACTGCTGTTGATAATCAACCTTCTGTGGAGATTCACGTCTTACAAGGGGAGAGACCAATGGCAAAAGACAACAGAACGATGGGTAGATTCCATTTAGATGGTTTACCACCGTCTATGAGAGGAACTCCAAAAATACAAGTAACTTTTGATATTGATGCAAATGGTATCATCAATGTTTCTGCGGTTGATGAAGCAACAAACAAAACACAATCAATTAGAATTGAAGGTTCAACGGGACTATCTCAAGAAGACATTGAACGAATGAAGGCTGAAGCTGAAGAAAATGCTGAGGCAGACAAAAAAGTTAAAGAGGATGTGGATACATTAAACTCTGCTGACAACCTGATATTCCAAACAGGTAAATCTTTGACTGATTTAGAGGATAAGATTTCTGAAGAACAAAAAACAGAAATAACAACTCTTCTTGATACCTTGAAAGAATCTCATTCTAATAAAGATGTGGAAAATGTTAAAACGATTATGGAAGAACTTACCCAAAAGTTCCAAACCATCACACAGGAATTATACAATAGTGTAAATGAGAGTGAGACACCGGAATCAGATATTAACGCTTCTGACGTAGAGTTTGAAGAGGTTAAACCTGAATAACATTTTACAATAATGTTTTTTAATCCCAATAATTTGTTTATTGGGATTTTTTGTTTATCTTTGTTCCATAAACAAATAAGATTATGAAAAACATACATTTATTACCAACAGATAAACCAAGTAGGTTATACTTCTATAAAGGAGATGATAAATACTCACCGCAATATGGATTAAGAAGTTTAGAAAGTTTGCCTTTTAATTATTCTATTCATAACCAAAACATCTACATCACTTCTGATGAAGAAATTAAAGAAGGAGATTGGGTTTTAACTGATGACAAAAGAGTTGAAAAATGCGCACCTGATTGGAGAGCAAGAGAATGGCATAAAAAAATTATTTTAACAACAGACCAAGACTTAATCAAAGATGGTGTACAAGCTATTGATGATGAGTTTTTAGAATTTATAGTTAAGAATCCAAGTTGTGAGAGAGTTGAAGTTAAAAAAGGATTTGCAGATGGGACTGCTTATGGTTATAACTTTTTAGATTACAAAATCATCATTCCACAAGAAGAACCTAAACAAGAATGTATAATAACAAAAATTATGCAAATGGATGCTAAAATGGCTTATGATTCATTATCTAAACAAGAAACTACTCTTGAAGAAGTTGTAAATAATTTTAAAAAAACTGATGTTTATATTAATGAGATAAAACAAGAACAAGAAAAAATGTATAGTGAGGAAGAGGTTAAAAATATTTTAATAAATTCCTTACATAGTGTAGAATTAAAAGATAACAAAGATTATTCTAAAATCTATAACGGAATGAAAGAATGGTTTGAACAATTTAAAAACAAATAAGATTATGGAATTAAAATGTAGATTAACTCACAATTTAGCAGAAATAAAAGTAGATGAAATAGAAACTACTTTATTTAAAAGTCACCCACAAGAAATTGATGATATGATTGAAAATCTATTAGATATTGTAGATGATTTAAAAAAACTAAAAGGAGAAACAATTTAAAAAGAAATAAGATTATGAAAATAGAAGTTCATAGAGAATGGTTAGGTTTTAAGAAATTCCCAACTTACAAAGTATATGGTAGAAATTATACAAGAATATTTTTTATGTGGTTTGCAACAACATTAAAAACTTAAAAACAAATAATATTATGAAACAGACAGCAGTAGAATGGTTATTCCAAAATATATGGACAAATCCTCCTGAAAATTTATTAGAAATTATTGATAAAGCCAAAGAAATGGAAAAGGAACAACAAGGTTATAGTGAGGAAGAAGTTATTGAAATCTTATTGACTTTCAGAGCAGAAAATCCAAGATACATTGAAGAATTTATTGAACAATTTAAAAAGAAATAAGATTATGAAACAAACAGCAGTAGAATGGTTAGAAAGTAATTTACCAACAGCATTTAAAGACTTGACTATTAATAAACAACTAATTGAACAAGCTAAAGAAATGGAAAAGCAACAACAAGGTTATAGTGAGGAAGATATGAAAAGAGCATTTTATTATGGTTATTGTTGTGAAAATAAATATGGAATAGAAGTTACTTTTAATGATTGGTTTATTAAATTTAAAAATAAATAAGATATGAAAGCATTTAAAAAAATCAAAAAAGAGTTAAATGAGTTTTATGAATATTACGATAGGTTTTGGTTTGGTGGGTTATTAGAACCAATAATTATTTGGTTTACAATTTTTTTAATATTTTTAATTTAAAAACAAATAAAATGAAAAAAAAATTAACAACTAGGGAAATATATTTTAAAAACGTAATTAATACTGATTTACCTTATGGTTTGGTTTTTTATGTTTACAAAGATAGAAATAACATTATACATCCATATAATTCAATTCCACTATCTTTAAGTACAAAAGAATCAATAGTAATAGAATCAATTGAACGTATGGAAGAAGTAGAAAAAAATAATGGTTTTATGTTTTGGTCTTTATCACCAGAAGGTGAAGAGTTTTTTGAGACAAATAAGAAAGAATTTAGTAATTTATTAAGTAAAATAGTATTAAATCAAAAATAAATTATGACACAACTTTTAGTTACACTGGGAATTATAACATTCTTGATAGGAATTATTGTAATTGGAGAAATATTTTTTAACAACAAAAACAAATAAGATATGGAACAGACAGCAGTAGAATGGTTATTTCAAGAATTAGAAAGAATGGAAAATATGTTTGATAAAAATAGTTATGAATATCAAACGGTAATAACACAAACACTTGAACAAGCCAAAGAAATGGAAAAGCAACAGATTATTGATGCTTGGATTGATTGTAAAAGAGAATATACTGTTAGAATGGATTGCTATCCTCCACAATATATAGTCAATGAGTCAAATCAATACTATGAAAAAAAATTTAAAAACAAATAAGATATGAAACCACAAAACAAACTTTTAGTAATGATATTAACAATACTTGGAATAATCGAATTAATTATGTTGATATTACAAGTAATAATAATAATTAAAAATAAATAAGAATATGAAAAACATACACATATTACCAACAGATAAACCAAGTAGGTTGTATTTAGGAAATAATGGAAACTTTGTATTTGGAATGATACAAACTTCAATTCAAAGTAGGAATGATGATTTTACAAACCAAGACCTCTACATCACTTCTGATGAAGAAATAAAAGAGGGAGATTGGGTGATTACACCAACAAATGATATTATCGAGTGGGCAAAAGTATTTCGACCTAATGGTAAAAAAATTATTTTAACAACAAATAAAAAACTTATTAGATATGGTGTGCAAGCTATTGATGATGACTTTCTTGAATGGTTTGTTAAGAATCCAAGTTGTGAGAGTGTTGTTGTTAAATATCAATATTGGAAAGAAATAAATGATGTAGGAAAATACACTTACAAAATCATCATTCCAAAAGAAGAACCTAAACAAGAAACGGTTGAGAGAGGGATTGACTTTGGTAAGGAGTTATCTAAATGGGGTTACAATAAGGGTAATTCAATTGATGTTGAGATTTTGGTTAATGAGATACTTCCGGATTTATTCAAACAATTTAATAAGTAAAATATGAAAAATATATTTTTGATTCCCACTTCAATGGAGAGTAGATTGTATAAAGGAGATAATGGACTTATAGCATTTGGATTAATTAAAACTTCAACCCAAAGTAGAAATGATTATTTTACTAACCAAAATATTTACATTACTTCTGATGAAAAATTTGTTAGAGACGAATATATCACCGACGGAATTGAGGTGATTAAGGCATCTCCAAAATTGGTTAATGCTCAAGGATTGGTTGATAGAAGAAATTGGAAGAAAATAATTATAACTAATGATTTGGAGTTAATTAAAGATGGTATTCAGGAGATTGATGATGAGTTTTTACGATGGTTTGTTAATAACCCAAGTTGTGATTTGGTTTTAGTTAGAGATAAACCAAAAGTGAAGGCGGTAGTTAAAGGTTTAGGTATTAAAAATTTTAATAATGGTTACAAAATCATCATTCCACAAGAAGAACCTAAACAACATCTAATTGATATGATGGAATCTGATGAAGAATTGGGGTTATATGATGAATCCCAAGAAATCAAACTTGAGGATGTCTTTAACGATGAGAAAAGAGAAGGTGTTAAAAGAGTAATCCATCAACACAAAGTTCTAAAAGAATTAACTTTAGTTAGTCCCGCTCATTTACAAATGACGAGTAATGGTCACGGGGAATTTCCTGATAGTTATAAATTAACCGAAAAAGGTATTCAATATATTATTGAACAATTAAATAAAGAATGAAAAATGGGTGATTATAACAAACCAAGAGTGTATAATTCAGAAATCTTAAAAGATATGATATCAAAAATTACACCGGAAGAATTGGAATTAACTGAGATTGAAATGATGAATATGGTTTATGAAGATACTTACACCAATAAAGAAATTAGAACTTGGTGGTTAAACCAAACTGAGGAAAGAAGACGAGATATGGTTCGGGAATATTTCAAAGGTGGAAATAGTGAAAACATCAACACATTATACGGTATAATGCCGGAAGAAATGGAGGAAATGTATAACATTAATGTTGATGTTGTTATAATGGATTGGGAAGAAATCTTATTTGATTTTATAGATTTTTACCCGTGTCAATTACCTGACGAATTATTTGAATGGTTAAAAGAAAATTACGAAATACCGAAGAAAAAAATATGAAATCAATTAAATTAGGAAGTCGTACATATGTTCATATATTTCTTCATCAGATACAAGAATCGTTAGAAGAAGCTATTATATCAAATGAGACAGGCTCATACACAGATTACGAAGAACAAGCCAATCAATATATTGATGCTTTAGAAGGTCACGTTTGTGTTGCATTTTTGGAAGAATTACACAAGGTATGTGCTCAAAGAATTGTAGAACATTGGGAAGAGTTTGCTCCTAACCAATTAGAAGAAGAACATTATAAACAATATTTAAAGTTTAAAAAAAATGGAAAAGATTAAGGTTATATTTTTGGACATAGATGGAGTTCTTAATGTTTACTCCCACGACCACGATGAGTTTGGTAGTCAATTTATGCCACAATTTGTCAATAACCTTAAACGAGTTGTTGAAGAAACCGGAGCCAAGATTGTAATATCATCAACTTGGAGGTATGGGGGGTTACAGAGAATGAAAGATTTATGGGAAAAAAGAAATTTACCTGGTGAGGTGATTGACATCACACCGGATTGTAATGACCTATTCAACGAAGGTTCATTTAAGTGGTTAGACCAAATTGAAAGAGGTCACGAAGTGGAATATTGGTTGGATGAACATCCTGAGGTAGAACAATATGTTATCTTTGACGACGACAATGATTTCTTACCTCATCAAAGAGGGAATTTTGTTAGAACGGCTAACAACATCAATCATCCGGATTCGTTAGATATCGGATATGGATTAACAAATGAATGTGCAAACAAAGCGATAAGAATATTAAAAGCGTAATAGATGACGACATACACAAAAGGAAACGTAATAGTTGAGGAGATTAAAGTTGGTGATATTCATTATGAATATGAGTTGGGGGTTGGAATTAAATGTGAGGTAACAACATTACCAACATTAAATGAAACCGGTCAATACATTTGGGAAAGTAAGAATTTAAAGACGGGTAATATTATCCAATATTTGGTTGACCCAAAATATTCACATTACTCGGCAAATCTTTATGATTATGAAGCCTATAAAGTTAATACCTATATATAATATGCAAAACACATTTACAATACCCGAGATTAGAAAGTATATCCTATCACAGGATAGTTTAGGTGATGTCCTATATAATTTAAGTGCTTCAAAAATACTTGAGGCAAATGAAGAAGAAGAGGATGAAGAAGAAGATGATGAAGATGATTTTAATTTTACAATAAAATATGATTTATGAAAGGGATTATAAAAGTTAGAAATTTTGATTCATTAAAAAAATTGAATTACAAACGAGCAAAAGGGAAGAGTATAAATATTAAATCGTTGAATAGTTTAACCGACCGGACAATCATTACATTAGAAAAATTGGGTCTTTTAACACCCGAGTTATTGTGGGAATTAATTGAAAGAAGAAAATATCTCTGTATTGAGGAACATAAATTAGAATGGTTGATATATCGTAGAAAAAATAACCTACCTTTGTCTCCTGAAGGAATGGAAGATTATATTAGCCATTTTTCGGATGTTAGATTGGCGGTTTTAAGGATTCCGTATGAAATAAGAATAATACCTAAGTATAAAAATTACATTTGGAAAAGAGAAATTTGGGACGAAATAAGTAAATATAACGATGAAGAATAAAGAAACACTTGAAGAGGTATTTGATGAAATAGATGATAAATTATGTAGATATTCAACAGAAGAATCAGAATATTGGAATCACTATAAAATTGGTGTTTTAGATGGTTTAAAGTGGCAACAACAAAGAAGTTATAGTGAGGAAGAAGTTGCTATTGCTTTTAACGAAGGTCAAGCATATAGTGTTACAGGTAAATTAGTTGATGGTAAAGAGTGGGTAAAAACACATAAAAAAGAATGGTTTAATGAATTTAAAACAAATAAAACCCGATTGCAAGGTTAAGTGCTACAAATATTATGTATTTAGAAGAAAAAATTATTAATGGAATTTTACATTATAGAACAAGTCCTAATGAAGAGTTTAAACCCTATACATTAGAAAACCTTACAGGTAAAATTGAAATATTAAAAGAAGAAATACAAAAACAACAAGGGTATACTCAAGAAAAAGTGTTTGAAATAGAAAGATTTAGAGCGATAGATTTTGCAAAATGGTTTTCGGATTTTAATGGCTTGACTTGGGAGGAAAAAAGAGTAACTAAAGAACGTCTTGATACTCTTTATGAAAAATATTTAGGAACACTTGGAGGTGGAATTTAAAAACAATTTAAGAACATATAAAATGGAAAAAGACAAAAAAAAATCAATTTTATTTTTGGATTTAGACGGAGTCCTATGTTTAAGTAATAATTGGGGTGGGAGAGCAAAAAAATGGAAGAAGTATAAAAAACTTAATCCGGAAGCTCTCAACGATTCGGAGGCACCCCTTGATGTTAGATTTGACGATTTAGATAAGAAAGCCGTTAAAGTATTAAATGATGTGTTAGAACAAACCGGAGCTGAAATTGTAGTTTCCTCTGATTGGAGATTATTTGCGACATTAGAAGAACTTGGTGAATATTTTTTATCAAAAGGAATCTTAAAAGCCCCAATCGCATTCACCAAACGATACATCGGTTGTGATAAACCGGATGAGTTTGAATGGGTTAGAAGAACGATGTATGAACAACAAAGATGTATAGAAGTTCATCAATATCTAACCGACCATCCCGAAATCACACATTGGGCTTGTATTGATGATTTAGAACTAGGTGAAAGAGATACTCAAGGTAGAGAACAAAAGTGGGGTTTATCCAACTTTGTTCACACACCAAGAGAAAACGAAGGAATCAAACAATCAGGTGTTAAAGAAAAATTGTTAGAATACCTTAAATAAAAAACCCCCAATCAAGGGGGTTATTTTTTACTCTTCAGTTTTGTTTTTTCTGTCTGTAAATTTATCAAAAGATGATAAACCTAAACAACCAAAAGCTAATGCCGCAACGGCTTCAACTAAAACATCTGCTGGTGCTTCATCTGCCGGAGAGAATGAATTATGATACATTGTAACACAAAGTGCTATTGTACATAATAACCCACAAACTCTTTTCATAGATAATTTACCTGTTTCGTCATAAAAAAATTCTTTCATAATAATTCAATATTAAAGATTTTATGAGTAAAGTTAACGGCCTTGTCCTTGATAGTTTCGTTCTGTTCTGTCGTGTTTGTTTTTTGATTTTTTGTGTTTACCGGAAAACTTTTTCTTATTAAAAGAAAGTTTAGTACTAGAAGAGGAACCTGCCTTAGGTTTTGCTATTTTAATTAAGGTTTAATCGTTTATTTACTCAATTATAAATATCACGTAAAATAAAAAAGGGGATAGTAGCGAACTTCCCCTTTATTTTGTTACCATCACTGATAACGGTCCTAAACGTCCCCAATGGTGGGGTTTATTTTTCCTTAACTAAGATTAAACATCTCTTAAGGTATTCTTTTGCTCTTGGAGATGGGTCAGGGTGTCCTAACACTTTTTCAATATCTTTAACAAGTTCCTCTCCGTGTTCGTTTTCTTTATAAAGTTCAATTACTTTATCCATTGCTTTTTGACATTCGTTATTTGTTTCGTCAAAATAGTTTTTGTTTCTAAAAGTATTGATGTGGTTCATTAAGTTATATGCTAAATGTTCACCTTTATCCTCAATACCATTGTGTAATCTTAAAGTTCTTAACACGTCTAAAGTATCAACCATTCCGTTAATTCCACCATCTCGTTTTAAAACGCTTGAAGTGTAATTGCTAAAATTATCTGATGGTCCAACCATCATATCCAATGGTATTATGTTACCCGCAACACATCTTGGTTTTTGTTCTTGTTCTTTTTCTGATTCTTGTTCAATCAAATGTTTTCTAATTGATTGGCGAAGTTCTCTCTCGTTAATTTTTATCTTTTTCATAAATGAAATGTTTTTATACTATAAATATAGTAATAAACAGAATTATTTACTTAGTTCTATAATTTTTCGTTTCACTAATTCTAAAGTGGTGTATGCAACTAATTCTGAGTGTTTCATATCGTCATCTGTGAATTTATCTTGTTCAGATTCAATCCAATCTAATAGTGTTTGATAACAATCCATATTATTTAATTTCTTCGTTTATTAGAGTTTCTATTTTTTTTCTACCCTTTTCATTAATTGGTATTGCGTTACCTTCCTCATCAATTCTGACAAATTTAATGTTTGTTCGTAAAACAATAATTTGATTACCGGTATAAACATTATGGGCTCTTGCCTCCATATATAAGGTTACGGATGTATTTCCAAGAGCCGATGGCACACCATATATTTTAAGTAGTTGACCTTCTTTTGCCGGTTTTTCAAATAAACATTTATCAATTGATACAGTAACCATTCTTGGTGTATCACATAATTGCATTGCGTAACCAGCTGCTGCCGAATCTATAAATTTTAATAATGTCCCCCCGAATAGGTTTCCGTGAAATCCTAAATCGGATTTTTTAATTGGGTGTGTTGATATTAATTCCATATCTTAAGTATAATAAAAAAATCCAATATAAAAAACATTAATTGATTATAAAAGTATTTATAGTTATGATAAGTGAGAAACAAGTAAATTTAATAAATAAAATTGCGTCTAAAGAGACATTCAAATACACAGGTGAGTTAATTCAAGGAGTTGACCAACCTGCGGATATTGATTATAAATTTAGAATAACCGGTCATAGAAAAATGATGAGTGTTGGTGAATATTATGATTATTTATTACTTGAAGTTACAATTACAGGTGCTAACGACCCTGTAAGTAATATGATATTTACACCTCAACCAACGGATACAAGTAAAGCAGTTGCTAGAATGTTTGAAACCCAATTATATGGATTTTATTCAAGATTAAATCAAGAAATTATGAATTATTTGAGATATTTTAATGATTCCGAAGAAGAATTTGTAAGAACAACAATTGATGATTTAAAATTTGATATGAAAAAACCTGAAAACATAACAGAATCAAGAATGAGTAGAGTTGCCGTTAGGACGACCGTAACGGATATTGTACATATATTAAAAAAGGGTAAATCAGGAGAATTTAGATTACCTGATGTTGACGATGGTAGTGAATATAATTTCACAAATTTACCTTTTGGTTATTCACTTGATTTATATGTTGTAATAGATAATGATATTGAAAAATATGAAATGAACGGTCAAATCACGGAAAATGATGTAATTCAAATAATAGTTAAATTTAACCCAAAAACATTAAGAAGAAATTTTTATAATATAATAGGGGAATTGAATGATATTGTTGCGCACGAGTTAGAACATTTATATCAATATTTTAGAGGTGAATACAAATTTAAAAAACAATCAAAGAAATCTTTTAAATATTACACAGAACCACAGGAGGTAGGTGCTCAAAGAATTGGGTTTAGAAGAGTTGCCAAATTAAGAAAACTACCATATAATGATGTGGTTAGAGATTGGTTTGAAACCCATAAAGATGTTCACGGATTAACAGACGATGAAATGGAGAAAGTAATTCAAATTATTATTGATGGAAAATAGTGGTCAAATAAAAGGTGTTATATCATATATGACTAAATTAACACACACAGTTGATGAGTTTAGAATCAGGTTTGTTAATGTTGAGGTTGGTAAGGAAAATAGACATATTATTGGTAATGTTAAATCACAACCAGCGTTTGTAATTAAATATGATTTAGAAGTAACATCAAAACAACCGGACATTCCTTATTTATGGGATTTTTTCAGTTGCAAATCAAAACATATTATAGAAGATGGGTGTGGAATGGTTAGTATTGATTGGTCAAAGATTTTTCCCGAAATTAAGGATATCTACTACAATGGTGAAAAAATTCGTAGATATGGTGGTGATATCCCATCATCATTTCTTAAAAAAATATCTGAACAAATACAACAAATTGGAACAAAAGAATTAAGTACATTTTTTCATTGTGAAGGTAAACAAACAAAACTAACTTTAAAAATTACTTACGAACTTTCTGATGTTTATATAGATGATGGGATAACAACGGATGTTTCTGTTTATTGTCATCAAGCATTAGTTAATGGTGAACCTTTAGAAAACATACCTAAAGACATTGCGGAAACTATTGTTGGATATATGACTGAAATTGAGTCTCTTAGAGAGATGTTAGATGGTATTGTTTGGGATGAAGTAACCAAATATATGAATTTAGGAGATTGTGAGTTATGGACACACACTTATCCATATATTAGAACTATTGGTAACGTTGAGATTGATGATTATAACTATGTAAATCATTCAACATTTTCAAGTAAATTGTGTAGTTTTCTTTCAGGAGATTATTAACTTCTAAACCTTTTTAGTAGTTTAATCATTATTTCTTTAAAAACCACGCTCGAAACTGTTATAACACCATAAGATAATACTGATTTAATTATTTTATGAATATCCTCAGAAGATAGGTTATTTTGAGCTATTTCGTGAATATAAGGTAATAATGGAATTAAAAATGCGAACCCTAATATATTTGAAACTTTAAATAACGTAATATTAAGACTTTCCATAAAATCAAAAAATGTGTTATGTAATTCCTTAGTTTTAGATAATGTTTCTCCAAATTCTGACTCTAATTCTTTTTCAGAAATTAAAGATTTAATTTTTTCCATTAATTTTGGAGTGTTATAGAAAAAAGTTGCGACAACACCTGTGAGTAATAAACTAATGTCCACATCACTCATATGTGGGAATTTACCCTCAATGAATTGATTAACCGGAGCGATAAAACCACCAATTGTTGCACCAAAGGTTAATAACCCAACTTTATCAACACCAATAATATCTTTTATTTTGTGTGTTATTGATTTACCTAAACTTTCATTTTGTTTTACAACGTCACCTAATTCATTACCAATTGATTCAATAAGTAACATTCTTTCTTGTGATTCGGTAATTAAAATATTCATTTTCATAATTATAAATACTTTAATTATATTTATTGTTATATAACCTTTAAAAAAAATATGAATCCAAAGTTAAAAGTCGGAGACAGAGTTTGTCTCTTATATATGTCAGGAGAGATTACAATGAATCCTGGTGAATGTGGTGTTGTTAAAAGTGTTGACAATGTATTTGGTGATATTCAATACGGTGTTAAATGGGATAATGGTAGTAATCTAGCATTATTATCAGATACAGATGCTTGGAAATTAGAGAAAAAACAAATTAAAGAAGATGAGTTAGATAGAATGAATGTTTTATATAAAAACATTGACTCATTTAGATTCTTTAAAATGGGATTCTTACGAAAATACTTATTAGCTCTTAGAGACTCTAGTGTTGTTAATATGTTTCAAGCTCCACCTTATTTATGGATGGGTAAAGAACGAATTGAACACGAATTTAAATACCACGACATACATAATGAAGAAGCTTTTGAAAAAGTGTTAAGTATGGCTAACCAAGCTCAAGCTGAAATGATAAATGGGGTAATCAATTATTTAGAAAGTCAGGGTATTGAAGAAAATATGGATAATATTAATAGATACGTAAGAAGATTTGCAACAATGATAGTCCAAAATTATATGCACATCGGATAATTCAATAAACAATTATATTTATATACAAAAACAAACAATATGAACGCATATTTTTTCAAAATGACAAACGAGGAAAAAAGTAACATCCTTGACCAACATAAATCACTTTATGATGGGTACGTAACAAGTTACGCTCAACAACCAAAAGAACAACCATTATATATTCAAGATTTCGCTAATGACAAAGAAGGTCTTACTGTAAGTAATAAAGGTGTTGTTACCGGATACAAAAATATGAACATTAATGAAATGAGATTTGATGGTAAATCAACAGGTCTATTTTCTGATGAAGAACCAAAAGAAGGTTCAATTCAACCAAGTAGTGTTTATACGCCGGAAGAAAGTTTTGAATCTGAAATGGATGAAGAATACTATGTTTCATTGGGGGAACAATTAGATATGATTGGTGATGGTCCTGATGATTTAGAACACGGGGTATTCGGACACGAAGATGAAGAAGATGAAATTCTTGTTAGTCCTGAATATGATGAATATGATGACGAAGATGATACTTTAGAATTTAATGTGGACGATAGAATGTTTGACGATGAAAATGATATTGATGATGAAGAAGTTGAGGGGTTATTTGATGATATAAGAGAATCATTAGATATGTTTAAAAGATTTACAAAATATAACTAATATGAAAAAAATAGTTAGATTAAAAGAAAGTGATTTAATGAACATAATTAAGCGTGTCATTAAAGAACAAGAAATGGAAGAGGATAGGTTAGATTTTGCTAATATGTCTGATGAAGAATTACACAATTTACATCCGCACGTTAAAAAACACCCAAAACATTTTAAAAATTTTGAACCAACATCTGAATTTTTAGGATGGAAAGGTGAAGTTTCAAAAAGAAATATGTATAAGCGATTTGGAAAATTCCACAACGCATTTGACAAAGAAAAATAGAATACAATGGAAATTAAAGAGTTAGAGTCGTTTTATATAAATGAAGCATCCCAAACTTTAGATGTTACTTTTAGAATTCATATAGATAATGACGACGAAATTAGAACTGACCAAATTGATTTATCAGAAACAAAAACATTTGGTTATAATTTATTAGAAGAATCAACATCAGATTTTTTTGACGATGAAGAATTTGAAGATATATTTGACGATGATGATACAGAATTGGACGAAGAAGAAATAATATCATTCCTAAATGAATATTATTTGATTTATCCGGATAGATTACCTGAAACCCAACTATACTAAAAAATTAAACCCCTCCGTTAAGAGGGGTTTTTTTATGGTCCTACACGAGTTAAATGTAAGGTAACAATTTGATTTGGTCCTACATTTGCATAAGGATACAATCCGGTGGTTTGAAGGGTTAAACTTTCCAATCCATCATCAAGGATTTTGAATGTCCTAACAGACCCGTTTACATAAAATTGAATATAACCCAAGTCATATACATTATAGTTTCTTATAACTGTATAAAAATACTGTCTTTGCCAATGCGTGGTTCCGTTTGCATCATTAACCGGGTAAAGTGAGATAACACTATAATCAAAATGCCATCTAGAAAATCCAACCCAAATGTCGTCCATTGGTAAGATATCGTATGGATTAACATAATGTGTTCCCATCTCAAATATTGTTCCATTGGTAGTGGTTGTGTTCTCTGTACTTAACATTGTAATCTTATCAATCACATATTCACCACTTAAAGATAATGAGGATGGTTCTTGGTATCTTTCACAAGAAATTAAGGTTAAAAAAACCAACAACAATAAAAGTAATTTCTTCATAGTATTTTATTTTTTTACAAATATACGACTTTTTTATCTAATACCAAAATATTTATCTATTATGAGAACAGATATTGATTATATAATTTCCTTAATGAAGGAATATACACCAAAAACTAGTGGTGAATTGGATGAAGAAGAGGGTGCATCCCCGGCAGCTTCCTCAACAGCGTCTAGTAGCGGTGGAGGTGGTGGAAACACAAATGCTCGAGGTAGAAAATGGGAAACCGGACTTAACAGAGGACCAGCAAATATGTTGGGTCTTTCAGGTGAAAAGTGGGGTGGAAAACTAACTCGTGGTCACGCAAACCCGGTTCCTTAAATTAAAAATTAAACCAATTAAACCATTTTTTGGGTTTAATTTCTTGTTTATTAGGTGTTGTGGAATTATCCTCATACCATTTAACCGCATTATTTGCAAATTCTTCAATTTTAGAATCAGTTATTTCTTTTAAACCTGGAGAATTAATTATTTCTTTAAGTAATTCTTCATTGTTATCACTAAATTCATAATAATCTGTCAATTGTGATACACTATATGATGTTTTATCTGTCATATAATAAATCTCAGTTCCTAAAATAATTTCACAATCTAAAATTATTTTATTTTCATTACTACTAACTACAACAACCCTATCATTAATATTATATCTCATATCTATTTTTTTTTACAAAGATATGGTTTATTTTAATATAAACCAAACTATTTATTGTAAAACATTTTATGAAAAATCAATTAAATGAAGGCGAATTACTTGTTAATAGAGTTAAACTATTAATGAGTTATGATATGTCTAAAACTTTAAATGAAAATACTCAAACTATACTTGAACAACCTGATTCAAGATTTGACAATCCTGAAACTAAAGATATTTTAAATCAAGGTCAAAAAGAACTTGACCGACAAAAAGCAGCTCAAGATGCTGAAGAAGAATTGAATAAATACCCTAATTGGTGTAGATATCCTGATAAAGCTGTTGCAATCCCAAAAAATCCTGAAGGTGCTGAAGGTAATGATTCTATTTTAACAGACCCTAAATCCGGAAAAAGATTTTGTTATTATTCATCACCATCAACTGAAAAACCAGGTTCAATTGAAAGTCTCCCAATTCCGGAAGATAGTAAAATTGTGTTTTGGGACGTGCCTGAAATTAGTAGATTTGTTGATTTTTTAATTAAAAAATACCCTAAAATAGATAAAGAACAAACAATTAGTAATTTATCTAAAATATTACCTATTGGTGCTGTTGAGGGGTTTTACATCGGTAATGATTATTATAGTGGGTATATTACACGAAAAAATGATTCAAGTATTTGGAAATTTGGTTATTATCGAAATAGAGAAACTAAAAAACCATATACACCACCAAAATGGGTCGATAAACGAAATGATTGGCAACAATTTATAGATGAATGGGGAATGTGGCTTCAATTGGGGGGTGTTGTAGTTTCAATCATTGCAGGTTTCTTCACTTTTGGGACAACTTGGGGTATTAGTACCACATTATTAATAGAATTGTTATATGAGGCAGGTATAGGTGGTCAGGTTGCTTGGCGTGAATATGAAAAAGGTAATAATGTATCTGCCGTAGCGTCAATAATTTTTGCAGCATTACCTTTATTAAAAACCAGGAATTGGTTTAAAGGGATTAATAAAGTGGCTTTTGCGGAGGTTTCAGAAAAAATGTTGGCATCCGGATTAAACAAATCATCAACAGTTAGGGATTATGTTAAATTTTATGGTACGTTATCTGAGGATGGTAAAAAAATTGTGTCTCAAATGTTATCCCAAGACAAGTATACTCAAGAAGTTATGTGGAAATCACTAAAAACTGAATTGGATGCTGAATTACCTAAGTTAATTACAAAAGGTGCTGAGAAATTATTAAAAAAACATCCTGATATGTTTGTTAAATTATCGGCATTTGAAAAATTATGGGTTAGAGAATTATCTATGGCTCACGGACCTTTAATCGCTGCTAATATGATTATTGAACATTTTTTTGGTGAAACATTAAATAATGAGGAAAAACAAAAAATTAAACAAGTTTATCAAGTCATACCTGAAGAATTACAAAAAGAATTAACATATAATTTAGTTAGTAACCCTACTAATATTAAAGAAATAATTAATTCTACAGAATTTAAAGAAATAATTAATAAAAAAGAAGATAAATTTGTTAAAAATATTGGTAAATGGTATTATTCAAAAGTTAAATCCGCAGTGGAATCTACCGGCACAAAATGGAAAGATTTGAGTGAAAAAGATATAGAACAATCGTTAAATAAAGATGGTTGGATTAAAAGAACTCCTGAAATAAAAGACGACCAAGTAATTGATTCAAGACTTATTAATGGTGTAGAATGGGTTAAGATTTAATTTAAATAAAATTATAATATATTTATAAATAAAACAATAAAAAAATGAAAGAATTAATTACTGAGATAAATAGAAACAGAGAACTTATGGGGTTCAGTAAATTATTAACCGAAAATACGATATTTGATAATTTACGTGAAATATTACAAGACTTTATAATATCAAATGAAAAAAGAATTGCAAATATCGCTAATGAAGTTGAGGTTGGGACCCAAAGAGTCTCAACTACCGCATTAAGAAAAATTAAAGATGTACTAAATGACCCCTCATTATTTGATACGTTGTCTAACGACTTAAAAATAATAATGGCAAAAATCGCAGCGCAATCTCCTGAATATGTGGATGATGCTTATAAATCAATATTTAAAAAAATGACAAGAGATTTGGGTCTTAGTGAAACAGATATTTATCGTAAAATTCTTGAGTCTCGTAATTCTGGTGAACCTTTGTCTAAGATTCTTATGGATATGTCAGGAGATTCCGATGTATTTATACCTAATTTATTATCACAAAAAATATATAAAAAACTTAGAGATTTTGAAAAAAACGCGTTTGAGGAGGAAATCCCTAAACCTCCGGCAAATGTATCTGACAACCTTGCCTCTAAACTTAAAAATGTTAAAGTTAAAAAAAATGACGCGTCAGAGGATTTGTCTTGGCTTCGTAAAAGATTTGCAACAAATAGAACACTTTTTAATACTGTTAGAAAAAATATAAATAGAAGTTGGGTTTATTTTGAAGAACAAGCTTTAGGTGAAGAAAATTTTATTCAAAGTATTTATAATGATTTAGTGAGAACCGGTAAAAAAATAACCGGGGATTTAACACAATCAAACGCTGAATTAATTGAACGGGAATTACGAAATACTGCACAAAAAATTCATAGAATTTTAGTTAAAAATGAAGAAAATCAAACGGCTTTAGATACATTATATGAACAAATAGAAAAGACTTTATTGACTGTTGATGATTCCGAAATTCGTTCTAAAGTTCCGGAAATAATGGAAAAATTAAAAGAATCTGACCCTTTTAGAAAAGGTTCAATATTAGAAAAAAGTTATTGGTGGAAATTTTTAAATATGACTGCGAGTCAACAAACAATTAACGCAATTGCTAGATTAATTACTTTAAAAAGTTATAGAAATAAAACAGTGGGTGACGATTTAATAGAATTGGTTGATAGACTTGGTGGTTGGATAGCATCAGCGTCACCTAAAAGATTAGGTTTGGTTACTGGTAAGGGTGAGTTCTCACCATATTGGTTTAGAACTAATAGGGCTAAAGGTGTTTTAACTTTATTATGGCACTTATGGGTGGCGGAACACGTTGGAATTCCCGCAACTTTGGCGTTATATGATGTTGTTCAAAATCTAGTTCTATTACGTTTTACTGAACACGAGGGGACAGTTTATGATGATTTTAAAACAGCAATGGCTGCCGCCTTTGGTGAAGAATTTGTTTCTGAATATGAAAATAATAATGGTGAAGTAACATTTAAAAGTTTTATTATGGGATTATCGTTACATAAACCAGGATTTTTTAAAATATTGGATTACTTTGATACAACCGAACAAGGGCTCAACCGATTAAAACTTCCTCCATATATAGAACAATTATTGAAAGATGAAGGTTATAGTGCGGAAGAAATACAGGAAGTTTTAAGGACTGCGAAAAGTGCAGATGAAGCGGTTGAAATGTTGAAAAATAGACACAAAAATAACGGTAGTGGTACATCACCTGATAATAGTGGAGGAAATGTTGCTCCGGGAGGTGAAACAGAAGATGATGGAAATGTTATTCCTGATGGAGGTACAAATCCAATTAATAATGATACTTTAAATGGTGGAATTCCACAATAATTAAAATAATATGAAAACACATATAGTACAATTATATAACGCATTGGTTAGTGACGGGGTTAAGTTTCCGAGTAAAGTAAAAGATTCTGATAGTTTTGAAAAACAATATTTTTTATCAGAAAACACAACAAATAATTTCTACGATTGGTTACATAAAACTAAATTTCAAAAAGGACCTAATAAAGGTAAAGTTGTTTATTTTCCTAAAGATAAAAAACGATTTTATGAAGTTTATGTCTGTGATTTAAATTGGGCAAAAGATTTAAAAATTTGTGGAGGAACTGGTGGTAATCAACAAGAAGACCCAATCAATTGGGACACAATTACTGACGCTGAATTATTAAGAAGAATAAAAACCGGTGGTGAAGAATTTTGGAAAAAAATTAAAAGAGGTATTCCATCATTAATTAAAAAAGGTGGTAAATGGATTTACAATACTAAAGAGGATTTAGAAGCTTGGTGGGAAAAACATAAAAATGATTCTATCATACAACCACCAAAACCACCACATACAGATGATACAGATGAAATCCCAACATCAACAGAATGGTTAACAGACCCAACGGGAAGTAAAATGTATGTTTATCAAGTTAGTAAAAATTGTAAATGGTTAGCCAAAAGAGTTAAAACCGGTAGAATTTTTAATATCAGCGATAATCCTAAATACGATAGTTCAGTTCAAATATTAAATAAGGCGTATGCTGATTTAGTTAAAGACTGTAACCCATCAACTACCGATACCTCAACAGCATCCACTGTAAATACTACAGTAGATACTGACACAACACCGGCAAATTTACCGGAATGGGCTGTTTGTATTAAAATTATAAAAAATCTTAAATTATCTCAAGATAGTGATGGAAAAGAAATTGTAATCGCCGCATTTGGTAACGATTTAGGATTTTTCTGGGAAGATTTTACATTCTTATATGTTTCTAAAGACGGAACTAAAGTATATGGTAAATGGTCTTGTAAAAATAATAGTCTAGTTATTACAACTGAAGATGGTCAAGTATGGACTGCAAGTTCAGGATGGGTAACTTCTCCTGATAAAACAAGAAAACCGGAACAAAATTTCTTTGGAAGTAGTTGGACAACACCGGATGAATTATCAGGCACAAATAAACCTGAAATTAGTTTTAAACCGGAAGTTAAAAAATCAAGTCCATTTTCAGAATTATCTAACAAAAAATTTCCTGAAATCAAAGGTTTTGATATCAACAAACCTTTAAATTTAAATCAAAATGAATCGGCTATGGATGCTTTAGAAAGAGTTATTAATGAGGTTAACAATTTTATTATAGAACAAACGCAGGAAACACAAGAAGTTGTTATGGCACCTGCAGATGAATTAAATGCTTTACAAACAAATCCTATATTAAAAAATACAGGAACTTTAGAGACATTATGTAGAACAAAAAATCAGACATCTAAACCGGTTGTTGTTGAAGGTGGTAAAGTATATTTCGCGGGTAAATCATTTAAATTAAAAGATGGTAGTACAGCTTATTTAACTTATAATGGTACAATATTAGTAAGACAAGGTGACTCTTGTGAATTTAAATATCTTAGAGATAATAAAGGAGTTATTAGTCACATTAAAGGAATTCCTTTTGAGGATATTGCACCACAACAAACAGAAATTTTAAGACTATTTGGTATTAATCCGTTAGATTATAATTCAGACCCATATTATCAAATAAGAACATTAACTGATAGATTCCAAGATTTAATAAACACTAAAAAGGCTAGGTCAATGGTGTTTAAAAGTTGGAATGATATGTTAACTTATTGGGACCCAAATCGTACTAAACTTTTACCTGTGAATGAAACGTCAATGACTTATCCACCAAATGATGAGTTAGACCAATACAACACAGTTACTGCAGATGCTTTAGGATTAACCTATATGGATAAACAAATTAAGATATTCATTCCTCGTGGTGAAAGACTTACAAATGATTTTAAAGGTGCTAAGTACGACCCTGCTAAATGTAGAGCAGATTTAGTGGCATATCTTTCAGCGGCATTTGAATTTGAAAAACAAGGTACCGCAAATAATAGTCTTAATTCTAACGCTGTTAGAAAAGGATTACAAGGATGTTATAGAAGTGGAGTATTTGATAAGATGAGTCCAATTACGGCTACGGATATAGATGTTCAATTTACAGATAAAGATAATCCATTTACAGGATTGCGTGGATTTGGTAGTGATTTAGATATTAAAGATGTTCAAAAATTATTAACAGGTGAACATTTCAAATTACCAAAAGTAGGTCCATCAGGTAAAAATCCATTTTTACCGTTGACTCTTGACACGAGACAAATGAATGAATCTAAAGTAAAATTGACTAATTTAATTAAAGAAAATTTACAAAAATTATCTGAACAAAAAACTAATAATTTATTAGCGGAAACTAGAATTATTCAAACAAGAACTAAAATATTAACTGAAAATAGAATTCTTAAATTCAAACAACCAAGAGAAAAATTCTTCAATGAAATTATTTCTGAAGCAATGTATCTTAATTCTCAAGGTTTTGATAAACAACTTATTAAAGAAGAGTTTTGGGAATCATTAAAAGGTTTATTCGGAGAACACGGGTCAAATGCCATCTTCTCAACATTTAAAGAATATATGGGTAAACATTTAGTTGATAAATTAACATCAATTAATCCTAACGGATGGATGGGTGAAAAAATTAAAAAAGCAATAAACGATATTCACATTGAAGATTTGGACAAAATTGTTGATTGTGACTTTATCGCTAAAAAAATCTCATCATCAATGTCAGATGCGATTATTAGTAAAGTGTCTAAAAATCAAGATATTGAAAATAATGATATTTCGTCAATTGTTAAAGATGGTTTAGATAAATCAATTGACAGAACAGAATTAACAAAAAACATTCATAAAGGTGTTCATAAATTAATTTGTCCTGTATTGGGTAATATCTCAAACAAACTTAAAGATAAAGCTCAAGAAATGAAAACAAAGGCGGTACAGCCTTAAACGTACCTCCGGTGTAGAAAACCGGATGGGATTAACCATCTAAAAGAAAGGGGAGAATTCTAAATCTAGCAGAAGGGTGTCGTAAGACACCTTTTTGTTGCCCAAAACTTTTTTAAAATAAATTTGTTTAATTAAATAACTTATATTACTTTTGTCCTATGAAAACATTTGATGATTTAGTATTTAAACCACACGTAATACGTAACGGAGTTCAAGCAAGATTGGACTTAGGAAACGATATTGAAGTTTCTGTTGTTGGTGGTGAAGGTTTATACGGAAATGGAACAACTTCATTTGAAGTCGCTGCATTCTACAAAACACTTGGTAAGTTTGTACCAATGGAAGACGGTAATGATGTTTTAGGGTGGAATTCAAAAGAAGAAGTAACAAAAATTATTAACAGATTAGAAAATTTATAAATTATGCCAGATTTTAGTACAGAAATTGATATTGATGCTTGGGACTATATCTCAGCGTGTTCCAATAGAGAAGTTAAAGAGTTAATTGAGGCTCTTGTTGAAGAAGGTCATTTAGATTCATTCAACGGACAAGTTAAACCCACAAACATTCACAACACTCTATTAGATGATGAGTGGTGGGAGTCATTAGTGAAACTCAGAGATTCAAGACATTTGTTATCACCTGAAGATGAAAATAGAATTACCGATATCGCAAAAAGATTGGTATAATAAAAAAAATATTTGACTTTTATTAAACTTTTCGTAAGTTTGTGATAGTTATAAGAAACACAGGTAGAAATACCACAAAAAAAAGAAAAATGAAAAACACTAATAAACATATGAATGTCTCAATTTGGAACCAACAATTTAGTAATTGTTCGTATCCGCGTATTTCGCATACAAGTTCAGCTGATTTATTAAGTGATATTATTTTTGAATAAAAATTAATCATAACATATAATAAGAATCCTGAACTCAAAAAGTTCAGGATTTTTTTTTATAAAAAAATTGGAAGTTAGAAAAAAAGGATTACCTTTGTCCCATCAAAATAAAGGAACAAGTTATTTGAAATATTGGTAAGAAAAAATGGAAGGGTAAGCCAAGTCGGTCTACGGGTCGCGGTCTTGAAAACCGTTGGTGGTAACACACGTGTGGGTTCGAGTCCCACTCCTTCCGCGGGTTAGTTAAATAGTTTAATCCACACCCAAAAAAGAATGTCCGGAGTAGAGTCCGGGGCGAACGTAATTGTGGTAACCGTTCTTTAACTAAAAAATATTTTGCCCCTTCGTATATCGGTTAGTACACGTGGTTTTGGTCCACGCGGGGGGAGTTCGATTCTCTCAGGGGTAACGAAGGGTTCGGTGGAAACCCAAGAGTAGGTGATGAATCTATGTCCACCAAAAACATCGAGAGGTCAAGGACCATAGACGGCTCATATCCGACTATAGAATGGAGCGTTACCATTTCTCGGTACAATTTGCCCCGATGGCGTAATGGAAGCGTATTTGTCTTACATACAAATGGTGGTGGTTCAATTCCATCTCGGGGTACAAATTTATTCAACCTTTAGTTGCGGTTGGTGGAACAATCGGCGGGAGCCGATAAGACGCAGGTTCAAGTCCTGCAAGGTAAAAACCACATCCTGATAAAGTCCGGTAGTGTGAAATAGAATAAATTAATTGGGATGCTTCAGTCACTGGTGTGATAAGCGGTCTGTAACACCGTTCTGTAGTAGGGTATGGTTCGATTCCATAGTGTCCCACAAAATGATGAATTTCAGTATGAAAGAATGTCGACAATTCTGATTACAACAAACGAAATTATAACCCTCTGCCTGTGCACAGTAAAACTACTATTAAGCAGTCAAGAGTGAGACGAAACGGGTATCTCACCATCATTTTAATTGGGGATTAAGCTAATCTAGTGAAAGCGTTGGTCTGAAGAATCAAAGAGACAGGAGCGTAACCTGTAATCCCCACAAACAAGGTAATCGTTCCCAGAGTTGATGTGGCCACATCGGGACTCAAGAAAAGTAAAGTTACAGACGGATGCGTAACGCCTTGGACTACTATGATTTAATAATGATACGAGCTTCATACGTTCGCAAAATAACATAGTGGTCAAAATTGGACTTGTAGCTCAGAGGAAGAGCGTTCGCCTGTTAAGTGAAGGGTCGGGATTTCGAAATTCCCCAAGTCCGCGGAGTCCTGATATAACAGGAAACCCCCACTCCCATATGGCAGCCGGTCCGTTAAGCCGGTGAAGTGGGGTAATATGGTGTTTGAAGCTTTTTAGTGAAGCGTTGGTTTGTGGAACCAAAGAAGACGGGGCGGTACCGTCCTAACACCCAAAATTAAAATATTATGAAAAAAGTATTAGACAATCTTTGAGGTCCACTAAACAATGGGCTCAGAGATTATGAGTGTAAACACAAACAGAATGAAATTGAACAAGGCAACTTGTTCCAAAGATTACAGATTGATTTGGTTAAAGTTTGAATACCCATCTTATTGGGATGAGGGTGTTCATTACAGAAAAGGACAATTTTCTCACAAATACAGAGAACATAAAACTTGGAAGTATAACCGAAAAACTCAATGGAAGTAAAATGTGTTGTTCCCTTGAGAAAGGATATAGAGTGGCTACAAGGTTGTTGCAACAAACAGTAAAGAATAACACAGAGGAGTTCTCAACCTCAAATTGGTCAGGTGGCGGAATGGTAAACGCTAAAATAGGTAAATTGGGGAATAGTGTTAATCGCTCCTATTTGAATTCCCGGCAGTACAGGTTCAAGTCCTGTCCTGACTACAAAATGTCTCCATAGTTTAATTGGATAAAACGTCTGGCTACGGACTAGATGATGTGGGTTCGACTCCTGCTGGAGACACAAAATGGAGAGTAAAACAATCAGGGTATTGTCACCGCCTGCTAAGCGAGTGGTTCGGTTAAATGGATGGATTTCGAGTATTCTGCTCTCCGCAAAACATAATGTTATGAAAAAATTTGAAACAAAAGAATTCTTAAAAGAATTAGATGAAATGGGGGTAGTTTATACAATTGATTCTAACCCAAGTCCTGAAAAAATTGAAAGGATAAAAAAGAGTATTGAAAAAAGAGACGAAAGAATACGACAAATGCAAGAAGATTATCGTTCAGGAAAATTAAAAATAAGTTAAAAACGAGAATGAGGTGTAACCAGGCTGCATTCATACCTTGGACGTATGAGGAGACGTTCGAATCGTACATTCTCGACGAGGGAGATTGTTACTAATTTATAGAACCCTAACAGTATGGGGGAAGCGTAGAATTAGATTTTAGGTGGTTAGCTCAATTGGTTGGAGTCCTTCGCTGATACCGAAGAGGTTATGAGTTCGAGTCTCATACCACCTACAAATGTGGCTCATAGAGTTTGATTATTAAGCTCAAATTACTTATAATTTGAGCCAAATAACAAAACAAAATGAGCTCAATATTGACCTCGTAACTCAGCGGTAGAGTACCAAGCTTTTAACTTGGGAGTCGAGATTTCGAAATTCTCCGGGGTCACAAAAAAGAATGTTTAATTAAAAAATCAAAAGTCGTGAGTAAGTACCAAAAAACTTTGGTTTTGGATTCAAGTTTTATGGCAAGGAGTATTATATCCACAGAGAGGGCTTTCGTCATTTCTTATAAAGGTAATGCCGACATCGTCCACGAACATCCGGAATCATTTAAATTAGTGAATCCTGAATTGGATATCAAAAAACCATCAATTATCCGGGTTTATAAATATGTGAATCAGGTAATTCAAAAAGTTCCTTTAAGTCGAGAGAATGTTTATCGTAGAGATAACTTTGAGTGTGTGTATTGTGGTGATAGTAATAGAAAGACATTGACATTAGACCACGTAATCCCCCAATCTAAGGGGGGGAAAGATTCTTGGGACAACTTGGTTACGGCTTGTAGAAAATGTAATAGTGAGAAGTCAAATTTGACTTTGGAAGAGTATGGTAAGGAAATTCCACAGCCAAGACGACCACACTATTTGATGTTGATGAAACAGGTTCATCACGAAATTCCAAAAGAGTGGGAACCATATTTATTTTTCTAAAAATTTTGGCAGATTAAAAAATAGTTGTATCTTTGTTGAAAAATAAATAACTATGAAAAAAGTAATAAATGAATTAAAAAGAGTTAATTTTGTGGACTATGCGTTTTTGCACATAGAGAACAATTTAATTGTTCAACAATTTTACGGGGCTTGTAAAAACAATGAATCTCTTAATGAGTTTTATGATTTAGAAGAGGTTAATCAAATTGGCACACAATTAACGGCACAAATGTCTCACAGTTTTTATACCTTTTTAAAGTACAATTTAAACGATTATTTGGAGTCCCAAAAATCTTTTTTAAGGGTTGTTTTAAAAAGAGAATCAAATATAGTTAAAAGTTATGATTTAGTTTTTATTGATATTACTACTAATGAAAAATATTACTTGGAGATTAAATTAAGTCAAAATGATAATTCTTGGCAGGGTTCAACTTCATCAACATCTAAAGTTGATAATTTTTTATTAATTAATTTTAAAATTGATAGAGAAAAAAAGTTATCGTTAACAAACAATAACGGTTTATTTAGTGGAGTGTTTGCCGGAATATTTGATTTAGGTTCACATAAATGGAGTGGAAATGCTAAAGATAATAGTCACAGAACATCATTTGATTTTAGAATGTCTGATTGGTCCATTGATAATCTAACAGAAAACTGTATAATTAAAGGAGGGGTGATTCCTAAACAAAAAATATATCACTTAGAGTTAAACCCGGTAAATTATGAGATTATTAAATAACAACACAACTGGCGATTTTATTGAAATTGTAAAGGAAATACAAAATGATTACGTTGACTTAACTGTTACGTCTCCACCATACGATAATCTTAGAACGTATAACAATAAAATTACGGGAGTTAAAGAAACCGGTTTTAGTTTTGATTTTGAATCTATGGTATCGGAATTATATAGAATCACAAAAGATGGTGGTATTGTCGTATGGGTTGTTGGTGACCAAGTAAAGAATGGTGGTGAAACAGGGAGTTCATTTAGACAAGCATTAGGATTTATGTCTCAAGGATTTACATTGTATGATACAATGATTTATATGAAAAATGGAGCTCCTTTTCCCGAAAAAAAACGTTATTCTCAAGTTTTTGAATATATGTTTGTATTTTCTAAAGGAAAACCAAAAACGGTGAATCTATTGAAAGATAAAAAAAACAAATGGGCAGGTTATTCTAATTTTGGGAAACGGGTTATGAGGACCAAAGATGGTGAATTAAAAGAAATGCCGGATTTCACAATTGCGGAATATGGTAATAGATATAATGTTTGGCAATATAATACTGGTAAAAATTATTCAACTAAAGATTCGTTCGCATTTGAACATCCTGCAATATTTCCGGAAGAACTTGTTGAAGACCATATATTGAGTTGGTCTAATGAGGGTGATATTGTTCTTGACCCTATGGTTGGTTCCGGGACAACATCCAAAATGTCTAAGTTGAATAATCGTAATTTTATAGGAATTGATATTAGTGAAGAATATGTTAAGATAGCCAATAAACGAATTGAGAATGTGGTTCCTTATGATAAAATAAATGAGAACCCAAAAACAAAATTTATTGTTGTAAAATAAAACACCCGCTACGTAACGAAAGCGCTACGACACGTAATATCTGGCAGGTCAGGTCGGGTGTTTTTTTAAAATGGTCTTGATGGTCGTGGCGACCGGTAGGTCTGCAAAATCTACAGAGTGGGTTCGATTCCCACCGAGACCTCAAAAATCTTAAATTTGAGCAGTAAATAGTCTTAAATTTGAGCAGTAAAATGCGTCGTTGGTGAAATGGTTATCATTTTGAGTTCCAACCTCAAAGTTCAGGGTTCGAGTCCTTGGCGGCGTGCAACATCCTTCTGTAGTTTAACAAGAGCAAAACACAGAGACGAATACATCTCCCTCCGGTAACCATCCCAAGAATGTATTAAGAGTATGTGGGTTCGATTCCCACTGGAAGGGCAAGAAGACGGAGAGTGAGTCAAGGGTAATTCCGTTATGGTTATCCCTTGGGGGTCTCTCCTGAAGAAATAAAAACAGACCTATAACTTACGTCAGTGGTAGTGTAGGGGTGAGGTTCGGAGTAATCAATCAAACCAAGAGACCGCCGAGGGTAAACACGGGTATGATGCCCGTCTAGTCCCCTAAGACTGAAATATCGGAGAATCCTCATTGTCTGTTTTTTTAAAATAAAAAGTTTAACAACCGGGGTGTCCATACTCTAAAAAACTAATGGACTAGTCGTGTTGATAGGGGTGACCTCCCAACAGTAGCACCGTAGAAATACGGTAAAGGATAGATAAGGACTGGTACGCCGGTGAGGAACACGACCAATTCCGGAATTCCCATTGTAGCCCGCTACGACCCGAGGGCGGGGTTGTTAAACTTTTTTCTTTATATTTATCAATATGAAAAACTTTAAATTTTTAATGGATAAACTCAAGGACTATAACTTAGATTCTGAGGATTATGCGGTTTTTGGCTCCGCGCCATTAGTAATCACCGGTATGATTGATGATGTTAATGACTTAGATGTGATTATACGACCATCAAAATGGGAATTTAATGATGAAGGTGAATATAGAACCAAAGATATTGAATTTTTCAATAATTGGCCCAAATACGATATTGATGACTTAATTGATAATCACTCGTTCGTTTATAATGGGGTTCGATTCATAAATCCAAAGAAAGTTATTGAATATAAAAAATCCCTTAAAAGGAATAAAGATAAAAATATTTGGGATAATTAAAATAAATCTTACCAATACTTGACACTTTTATAAAAAGGTATATATTTATTAGAAATTACAATAACACAACAAATGCAAACTTTAAACATATTACTTACGATAGCAGGAACTGAGGGTAGAGATACAACTTGGAAGCAGATGGTATGATATATATTTAAGTAAAAAAAATATTCAAAAATCCATCTTCAAAAAAGGTGGATTTTTTTTTGTAAAAAAGTTTGGTATAATGAAATAAAGTATTATCTTTGTAACGAATTAAAAATGTAATTATTATGTCGGACAAAAAAACGATGAATGAAGAGTTAGGGATGGAATATTCTCCCATTTTAGGTGTAACATACGGATTGGTAAATGTCACTCCGGAAGAAGACCAAGGACCTGAATACGATAGTGCAGGGTTTTCTATTGAGGATAGAGAAGGATAAAAAAAGTTTGGTATAATGAAATAAAGTATTATCTTTGTACCATCAAACTGAAACAAGTTAATTGACGTATTGGTAATATAAAACGGCCCTATCGTCTATCGGTTAGGACATTTGGTTTTCATCCAAAAAAGTCGGGTTCGACTCCCGGTGGGGCTACAATTGGGGATATAGTATAACGGCTATTACAATGGTTTTGCAAATCGTAAATTAGGGTTCAATTCCCTATATCTCCACAAAAAACAGAAAGACAGAATACGGGAAGTCACTACCCGGGAAACACGGTTCTTTCTCCTTCAATTGTTATAGGATTGTCACCTTTGAATTGAAATTTTGGTCTTGTGAGCCCCATTGGTAGGGGAATTGCACTGTCACTGCTCTAAAATGAGGGTTCGAAACCCTCCGGGACCGCAAAAAAAAATATAAATTTCTGTCACTTTTTAAGAGTTCGAGATATTTATAATAAAAGACAGATTATGAGATATTCAAAAGAAATTTTAGAAAAGATTGTTAATTCATCTAACAATTATTCGGAAGTAACAAAGAAATTAGGTTTACAACCATTTTATGGTAATAGACAAACAGTTAAAAAATATATTAATCTATTTGAAATTCCGACAAATCATTTTAGACTAACATCATCCGGTGGTAAAGGTAAGAAAAAAATAGAATTAGTTGATATTTTAGTTGAAAATTCATTATACTTAAATACAACTATTTTGAAAGAGAGACTTTACAAAGAAGAATTAAAACAAAAATGTTGTGAAATTTGTGGTCAAGATGAAAATTGGATGGGTAATAAAATTAGTTTAATTTTAGACCATATAAATGGTGTTAATAATGACAATAGAATTGAAAATTTAAGAATTGTTTGTCCTAACTGTAATGCAGGATTACCTACTCACGGAGGTAGAAATGTGAAACATCTTGATAAAGTTATTCATAAATGTGAATGTGGTAATCCAACTTTTGAAAAAAATAAAAATTGTGTTAAATGTTCTCAAATTAAACAACGTAAAGTTGAGAGACCTAATTACTTTCAATTGATTGATGAAATTAATTCTTTAGGTTATAGAGGGTGTGGAAAAAAATATGGTGTTAGTGATAATACTATTAGAAAATGGAAAAAAAATTACGAAAAATAATACATCGCGAGTGGGGGGCATAGAGTTTCCGCAAGTCTCATAAACTTGACATAAGGCAGGGGCGGTACCTGCACTTCGCTACAAAGAAGAATACACAGCAGTCGGGAGGTAAGGTATCTCATCAGTCTCATAAGCTGACTTAATCAGGTTCAATTCCTGAGATTTGCAACTAATTTAATAACTAAATCCGTATGGCAACAGCAGCAAAAAGGTCAAGACAACAAAGAGTTCTTGAAATGTTGGAGAAACAATTAAAAAATGGTTTAAAAACCGAAAAAGGGACACGAGATGTGAAAGTTCCATTAACTGATTCTGATAAGAAGAGAATCAACAAAGAGATTGAAACTCTTAAAACAAAAGTATAAACTTATAGATTTAAAATTTAAATTTATTTTCAAGGTATAAGTTTAAAATGTAACTATCGCCTAGTAGGTATGGCACCACACTTCCAATGTGGAATAAGGCCGGTTCGAGACCGGCTAGTTACTCAAAATTGCCTTCATAGTTCAAGGGATAGAATAAGACACTTCTAATGTTTTGATATAGGTTCGAGTCCTATTGAGGGTACAACAATTGCCTTGGTGGTGGAACGGTAGACACGCTTGTCTTAGGAACAAGATTTTGAGGGTTCGATTCCCTCCTGAGGTACAATACATTATCATAACTCGGTGTGATACACCGCCAACTACCTCCTTAAACAACGTGGGAACTGCGGTTCTCCCAATGTGGCCGAAGTGATGATGTTAAAATAGTAGTTTAAGAGACAGAGCTGACTTCTACTTAAAAAAAATGCTCTGCGACAGGCTTCCTACGCACGAATGGTGGTGCACCGGATTTGTAACCCGGAATAGAGTCAGTTCGATTCTGACAGGAAGCTCAAAATGGGTAGGTGGTAAATGGTAAAGCGTCCGAGGCATCGGAATATGAGGTTCGAGTCCTTGAAGTAACCGGCAGGTGAAAAAGTATGGTACTATTGTAGGTTCGAATCCTACTCTATCCACGAGTCGTTTTTTCGGGGTTCAGTTTGTGAGTCTGTTTTTTGTAGTTAAGAAAAGTCAGTGGCATCAAATAGGTAGTTAGAAGTTTCTTATCCTTAAAAGAAAGTATGGTTTGGTTTAGGACGAGATTGACATTACTTCAATGGGAAATCTCTCAAAAAAAACGGAAAAACGGTAACGACTAACTCAAGTCAAAGATGGATAACGTGTTCATCAGTTTTTCCAAACATCCGGGTGGTGGAATGGTATACACGCTAGACTTAAAATCTAGTTTTCTGAAGAGAAATTGAGGGTTCAAGTCCCTTTCCGGATACTGAATAATATTTACTAATATGAAAAACAACCAACCCAACTCCACGTAGTACTTGATTATTCAAGTATTATGACTCAGAAATTGAGAATTTGGAGAGTAGTCCCCGTTTATAACGGTGTTCAGGCTCCCACTTTTTTCGTAGAAACTACGGAAGAAGGACGTGAGAAGGCAGAGGAATCTGCGATTAAACAAGCACGAATTAAATCGGGCTTAGGAAAGTTCAAACAATGGAACTTTAGATTGGAGAAACTCTCTGTGAGGGTTGATAAATTTGGTAGGTATGTGAAACACCACCAATAAGTTGACATATGTTTGTGGGTTCATTAAAAACCCATAATTGGTCTCGTAGCTCAAAGGTGGAGCAGTTCGCTCATAACGAAAAGGTTGGGATATCGTGATTCCCCGAGGCCACAACAACCTCCAATGAAACTTGGGGGTTTTTTATTTACAACAAAATAAAGTATCCTTATATTTATAAATGAAACCTTGTTGCTGAGGTTCTCGTGTCCACAGAGGCATTTGAGTTGGAATTGATACCAACGAAGAGAAGTTCAATAAACATAAAAAATAAAATAAGGAAATTATGTATTACCAAACAAAAACAGGTACGCCTTGTGCGTATATCACAAAAGACAGAAAACGTCTTAAACAATTTGGACAAACTGTCTATCTAAACAACGGGGAAGAATTTGAACTAGAATTATTTAACCCCTCATCAACCACAGTATTAGCGAAAATCAAACTTGACGGAAGTTATATCTCCGGAGGAGGAATTGTTCTTAAACCGGGACAAAGAGTATTTCTTGAAAGATACCTTGACGACGCTCGTAAATTTAAGTTTGAAACTTATGAGGTTGATGGAACATCAAATGAGGTATTGGATGCCATCGCCGGAAATGGGGATGTTGTTATTGACTTCTTTGATGAATATAAACAACCGGTGTGGAATAACCCTATAACTTATATTGGGGGTTCATTTGGTATACCAACTTGTAACACTTATAATAGTTATAATGTAACGGGGGGTTATGTAAGTAATGGTTCGGTACCATCAACAAATTTAAATTTTACATCAACATCTAATACAGGAGGTATTAGTTTTAATACGGCATCAAGTAATACTTTTGCGGGACCAAATTTACGAAGTGCAAAAAAATCTAAAGGTAATTCTCGTAGTGAAGTTACTATGGATTCTTTAATAGATAATAGTGAAAATTCTATTGAAACAGGTAGGGTTGAAAAAGGTGGTTCATCTGACCAATCTTTCAAAACTGTGGATAAAACTTTTAACCATTATACTTGTGCAACATCTATATGGAAGATTCTTCCGGTGTCACAAAAGGTTTTTGAAAAACAAGACTTAAAAGTGTATTGTACTAACTGCGGAAAAAAAAGAAAAAAAGATTCCGATAAATTTTGTTCTTCTTGTGGGAACAAATTCTAAAAAATAAACAAATAACAAGGTTTCAAATTAAATCCATCATTTTTTTCGTGATGGATTTTTTTATTTCAAATATTTGATTATCTTTGTAGCAAAATTAAGAGATATGTATAGAATTTATTTAGATGACGTAAGAACTCCCACCGGAGATAATTGGATTGTCGTAAGAAATTACGATGAATTCGTAGATAAAGTTAATGAACTTGGGTTGGGTAATATTGATATTATTTCCTTAGACCACGATTTGGGTGATACAGCAATGAAAGAATATTTTGATAATGTTTCACCAAATTACACTTTGGATTATAATAATATTCACGAAAAAACCGGTTATGATGCTATAAAGTTTTTGGTATCGTTATTTCACAACACAAATGAAGAACGATTTAATATGACACGAAGTGAAAGAAAAGCTCATAAATTTGTGTTTCCAATTGTGTATGTTCATTCGGCTAATCCAATCGGGGCGAGTAATATAATGGGTTTTTGTAACAATTTTTTAATGAACGAGGGTCAAGCACAAACTTGTGTGAGAGTCCAAATACCACACGTATAATGAATATATTTTTCTTAGATGAGAATCCGACATTGTCGGCAAGATACCACGTAGATAAACACGTAGTTAAAATGATTTTGGAAACGGCTCAGTTATTATGTTCGGTTCATCACACGACCCCCCAAGTTACCCCCCAAGTACCCTACAAGTTGTCACATAAGAATCATCCTTGTGCGGTATGGGCTCGTCAGAGTTTATCAAATTATTTGTACTTGTGTGAATTGGGATTGGAATTAGGTAAGGAATATACCCACAGGTATGGTAAACGACACAAATCAATTGAGGTGATTGAATGGTGTATTGTAAATAGACCTAACATTCCGGACATTGGTTTTACCACTCCGGCGAGAGCGATGCCGGATGAGTTTAAGGTAGATTCTGTTGTGGAATCTTATAGAAATTATTATATGGGTGCAAAAATTAGTTTGGCATCTTGGAAAAACAGAGAAAAACCTTTTTGGTTTGGAAAAAAAGAATTAGATTTGCAGTATGATTAAGATAGAAAAAGATAGAAAAGTGTGGGTGTGCTCAGATTCACATTTCGCACACAAAAATATTTGTAGAGGAGTGACCGAATGGCGTCTTCCTGATGGAAGTGTTCCAATATCTCAAACAAGAGATTTTAATACAATAGAACAGATGAACGAAACAATCGTCAATAACATTAATAGTGTTGTTGGACAAGACGATGTGTTAATTCATCTTGGGGATTGGAGTTTTTCTGGTGTGGAAAACATTCAAAAGTTTAGAGATAGAATTTTGTGTAAAGAGATTCACCTTATATTGGGAAATCACGATACAAGCATAGAAAAAAATAGAGAGAATGTACAAGAATTATTTACAAGTGTTAGTCACTACACAAAATTGATGTATAAATTCAAAACATTTGTTTTATTTCACTATCCTGTAACGAGTTGGGATGGATTAAATAAAGGACATATCCAACTTCACGGGCACGTACATCTCCCAACAAATTTAAGGTTTGGTAAAGGTAAAAAAATGGACGTTGGTATGGATGGTCACCCAACGTTTGGTGTGTATGATATGGATGATATTATACGAATAATGGATAAACGTGAGATTGCGTCGGATATGTTATTTGACCACCACACGGATGAATTAAAAGGTGTTGTTGGATAGAGGTGTTAATATTTTATTACCTTTACTTAAATTATCAAACGCCCATAATGGTTGAAGATTTGTGTAATGACATAACTTATACAAATCTTCTTCTGTATTGATAGAAGATAATGGGGTTATATGGTCAATATGCCACCCAAATAACCCATAATTATCCCAAGACATTCCTTCAGTAAATTTTTGTTCTAAATATTCTTTTAAGTATTCCGGGGAACACCCAATAATCTCAAAAGTTTTATTATTTTTAGTTATATTTTTTATCTTTAAATAATCTTTAACTCTACCTCTCATATTTTCAGTTAATTTATACAAACAATCATTTTTTCGTCTATTGGTTTGGTAATTATTTTTATTTTTATTGACTTTTTCTCTATTATTATCCCTATATAATTGCTGGTTTATTAGATATTTTGTTTTATTATTGTTATAATATTTTTTACCCCTATTTTTTTCTTTTTCTAAATTTTTTAGATAATATTCATTATGTTTTTTTATTATAATTTCTTTATTATTTATATAATATTCTTTACTTTGCTCTTTTATTTTTTCTTTATTTTTTGATTTATAAATTTTAGTTTCAATTTTTTGGCATTCACGACAATTTGGTTTATGACCATCTTTTGATAAATAATATTTATTAAATTCACATAATTCTTTTTCAATTTTACACTTAGTACAAATCTTTGATTCCATAATATTTTCTTAATAATTTTTCAATTAATTTTGATTTATTGGTTAAATCATCTTCCATTTTTTTGTTAATTTCCGGAGTTAAAGTTATGGATACTTTAACACGCTTGTCTTCTTCTTTTAATGTTGGTCTCATATATATAAATATATGGAAAAAATGTAAAATACTATTTTTATTAAAAAAAAATGTTTATCTTTGTAAAAAAATAATATGTTAAACACAAGAGTAGAAGACAACCACTTTAATGAAGATGGTTCATTAATATCGTCACGGATTATAATTGAGGTTCCATTATCTCACGAAATGTTACAAGATTGTTATTCGTATGCAGCAATGGATGCACCATCTGAAATTAAAAGAATGTTGATGGAATTTCTTGGTGATACAATTGATGAAATCATTTTAGGTAAAAGACCTGATAATGTTGATGAACAATGGTTAAGAAGAAAACTAATAGAAGTAAAAGTAATATGAGAATTAAACAAACAAAAAAAGATTTATTTGTGTGTTCCTGTCATAACACGGAACATCAAATGGTTGTCCTATATGATGAGGACGATATTGATGGTGTAAGATTTCCAATGGTTTATGTCCATACGCATTTGGTTAAACGCCCATTTTGGCAAAGAGTTGGTTATGGATTGAAATATATTTTTGGACATCAATCAAGATATGGGGCGTTTGATGAGTTTATCATCAATCCGGATGATGTTGAAGGTATTGAAAAAATTGTTAAACATTTAAAAGAGTGCGATATATGAAAGAGTTATTTTTATTAAGAGGATTACCGGGAAGTGGTAAATCAACGTTGGCAAAAATGTTAGTTGGTGATAAAGATTATTGTCACAAAGAGGCGGATATGTATTTTGTCGATGGGGATGGTAACTACAAATTTGATGTTACATCATTAAGAGATGCTCACGCTTGGTGTCAAGAAGAGGTTGAGTTCCTTATGAAATACGAGCATAAAGTTGTGGTATCAAATACATTCACCCAAGAGTGGGAAATGACACCTTATTTTGAATTAGCGGAAAAATATGGTTACAGAGTTCATTCACTTATTGTAGAGAATAGACACGGTGGGGTTAATGAACACGGGGTTCCGGAAGATAAATTGGAAATAATGAAAAATCGTTTTGAAGTAAAACTTTAATTCCATATCTTTGTCCCCTAAAATTATTTAATTATGAGCGGAGGAGCATTTGATTACAACCAATATAAGATTGGTTACATCGCAGACGAAATAGACGAGATTATTGTAAAGAATGGTGTTGAGAAAACACCGGAAGAACTTAAAGACGAATGGTGGAGAGACCCTGAGTGGTATGTAAAATACCCTGAAGATAAATTCCATTACAAATATTCGGACGAGGTTATTGAGAAGATGAAAGAGGCGGTTAAAGCTCTTCATATTGCTCAAGAATACGCTCAACGAGTGGATTGGTTATTATCAGGTGATGATGGTGAGGAATCATTCTTAAGTAGATTGGAAGAAAATTTGAAACAAATAGGATAAGATGTTAGAAAAACTAAACAAATATTACGAAGACGGATTACTTTACAAACAAGTACATCCATCACTTCCATTAACCATATGGAATTATACTGAGAAAGTTCAGTACGAGAACCTGTGGGATGAGGTGACTCTTATGTGTAGAGGTTTAGTTACCGACAACAACGGAGACATCGTTGCAACCCCATTCCAAAAGTTCTTCAATATAGAAGAAGGTAAATTTGAACCAACTGAAAAGTTTGAGGTTTATGAAAAAATGGATGGTTCATTGGGAATTGTGTTTTGGTATGAAGGTCAATGGGTGGTTGCCACTCGTGGTTCATTCACCTCTGACCAAGCAATCAAAGCGAGAGAAATCTTAAGAAAATACAATACCGACATAATGTTCAGACATCTGACTTTCTGCTTTGAAATTATATATATGGAAAACAGAATTGTTTTGGATTATGGTGATGATGAGAAACTAGTCCTATTAGGAACCTTTGATAAGAATGGTAAAGAATATGATGTGGAAATGTGGAGAGAATACGGGTTTGATGTTGTTAAAAAATACGATGGTATATCTGACTACAAACAACTAAAAGAAATGGTTAAAAACGACCAAGAAGGGTTTGTGGTAAAGTTCTCTAACGGAGACAGAGTCAAAGTGAAAGGTGCCGAGTATCTTCGTCTTCATAAAATAATGACCAACGTAACCACAACCGGAGTTTGGGAGTATTTAAAAAATGGTGAAGATGTGTTGGAATTATTAAAAGATGTTCCGGATGAATTTTATAAAAAAATTCAAAACTATGTTAAAGAATTAAGATATGGTTATTTCCAAATATCTGAAGATGTTGGTAAAAAGTTTGACTATAAAATGTATGGGAAATATAACGACCAAGAACCTATCACTGATAGAAAAGAGTTTGCTGAGTGGGTATCAACCCAACCTAAACATATGTCAGGGATTCTATTCAGAATGTTTGATAAAAAAGATTACTCTGAAATCATATGGAACCTAATCAGACCGGAATTTAAAAAACTGTAATAAAGTGGGGTTTACACCTCACTTTTTTTATTTTTTAACTCTTTTATTTCTTCTTTTAATAATTCAATTTGTTCCAACAAATGTTTTATAACAACTCCGTGATAAGGTGTTACTTGGTCATATCCCATAGTTAATTGGAAACCTTCAGGACTTGTAAAACCTTCATCGTCAGTTGTTTCTTTCAAATCTTCATTAGGGATATGACTAATCAAATGGTTAAAACCTGACTTAACCACTTGTTGTGCGGAATACCCTGTTTTAATACCTTCAGTTTCTTTATCTTTCCAAGTAAATTTAATTGGTTTTATATTATTTACTAATTTAATTGCATCATCCAACTCAATATCACCTTGAATATTTTTTAGTCTTTCATCAGATGTTGCATCAAACTCACTAGCTTCAATACGATTAGAACAATATAAACCAAAAGTACCTGTTGTACTACCACCTGTACCAGCACCACCTGTGTACAAAAATCCGTAAGTACCAATCGAGTATGTTTTAGAACCATAAACATTTACATACGCTCTAGTGGTTGTTGAACCTGAACCCATAATAATTGATGATGCTGCACCACCACCTGCAACGGGGCTTTGGTTACCTAAAATAATTGCTCCATTATTTGTGTTAATCCACATAGATTGTCCGGCACCTCTACTATGAATGTGAAAATTACCATCATCATATAATTGTGAATTATTATTATTTAAAAATAAATAATTTGAAGTTGCATCACTTGATGATGTTGTTGAAAGACCAAAACCTACACCACCAGCATCACTAATTGAAAATCTAACATTATTGTACGCACTATCTAAAAATTCCATCCCACCGACGTTATTTACACGTATGGTTTTGTTTGGGTTAGTTGCACCTGCGGAAGTGTTTGTTACTCGAATAAAATCGGTATATCCTGTACCACCGATAGTATTACTTCCTGAAACATTAATGAAAGCTGTGGTAGAACTACCATTTGTTGTTACAGTTCCTTTAGTTCCTGAAATAGTATCACTATTCCCACTAAAATTTGGTGATGTTGTATTACCGGTTACAGTTAAATTACCATTAACTGTTAATCCTGTCACCGTATTAAATAATACACTAAATGTTCCACCTGTATTATTGGTGTAAGTAAATGTATTATTAGAATATGTTGCACCTGTTAATCTAACATCAGTTGGTAAGTTTTGATATGTTGTTGCTGATATTGTATTTGCGGTTAAAGAACCTTGAACTAATGTATTTCCTGATACGTGTAAGGCCTCTGATGGTGTGACAACATTAATACCAATTTTACCTGTACTTGTTGCACCAGTAAATGGATTACCTGATGTTGTACTATATGCACCGGTACCAAATAAAACACCACCTATGTTAATAGAGTTATTTGTATTGATTGGTAATGAAATATTTGTCCCAATTATAATATTATTAGTACCCGTCATACCTGAACCAACTTGGTAACCAAAGAAGTTTGAATAAGTTACCCCTGTAGCCAAGAAACCTGATTTTTGACCAAAGAAGTTTGAATAACTTGAAACTGTTGCTCCTTGACCTGATTGAAAACCAAAGAAATTTGAGTTAGTTACACCTGTTGCTTGATAACCGGCATTTTGACCAATAAAATTTGAATTACTTGAAACTGTTGCTCCTTGACCGGCAGAATAACCTATAAAGTTTGAGTAAGTTGTACCTGTTGATTGATAACCTGATTGTCTACCAATAAAGTTTGAATCGTTTGAATTTGACGCTTGATAACCGGAATTTACACCAAAGAAATTTGAATAACTTGAATTTGATGCTTGTTGACCCGATTGAAATCCAATAAAATTTGAAAAAGTTGAATTTGACGCTACATAACCGGCATTTTGACCAATAAAGTTTGAGTTAGTTGTACCTGTTGATTGATAACCGGAATTTTGACCAATAAAATTTGAAAAAGTTGAATTTGACGCTTGATAACCGGAATTTTGACCAAAGAAATTTGAATAAGTTGAATTTGATGCTTGTTGACCCGATTGATATCCAAAGAAATTCGAATAACTTGAATTTGACGCTACATAACCGGCATTAAAACCAATAAAGTTTGAGGATGTAACACCTGTTGATTGATAACCTGATTGTATACCAATAAAGTTTGAATAAATTGAACTTGTTGCTTGATAACCGGAATTTTGACCAATAAAATTTGAATAACTTGAATTTGATGCTTGTTGACCGGCAGAATAACCTATAAAGTTTGAGTAAGTTGTACCTGTTGATTGATAACCTGATTGTCTACCAATAAAGTTTGAATCGTTTGAATTTGACGCTTGATAACCGGAATTTACACCAAAGAAATTTGAATTACTTGAATTTGATGCTTGTTGACCGGCATTTTGACCAATAAAGTTTGAGCCTGTAACACCCGTTGATTGATAACCGACATTTAAACCCACAACAAACATAGAAGAACTATTTGCTTGAGCACCATCTCCAATAGCAATACTATTGGTTGATAAAACAATTGGTGATGTCGTTGGTGAACCCGAATATTCTGCATAATATTTAATTGGAATATTATAATAAGTTGTTGCGGATATTGTTCTTGCACTTAACGATTGTAGTGATGTATTTCCGGTAACAGTTAAATCACCATTGATTGTTAATCCCGTAACCGTATTGAATAATACGCTAAAAGTTCCACCTGTATTATTAGTGTAGGTAAATTTGTTATTAGAATATGTACCTCCTGTTACAAAAACATCATTTGTTTTAAAACCTGTAACATTAAATGTTCCTCCGGTATTGTTAGTAAATATTGCTGTTCCTGCTGAATATGTACCTCCTGTTACAAAAACATCATTTGTTTTAAAACCTGTAACATTAAATGTTCCTCCGGTATTGTTAGTAAATATCGCTGTTCCTGATGAATAGGTACCTCCGGTAACATAAATATCTTGTGGTAAATTATAATAAGTTGTTGCCGATATTGTGTTAGCACTTAAACCGTTTGTAAAATTGGTTGCACCTGAAACGGTTCCACCGGAGAATGTGTTTGTATTTGAACCTATTAAACTCCACTGATTGTAATCTAAAAATACATATTCTAATTGAGTATCGATTTCTAAAAATCTATCACCAATTTGTGATGTTATTGGTTTAACATCGGTTGAGTAACCCCAATTTAGTTTAATATTATATCTCATTAATTTTTTTTTAAAAATATGGGGATAGAATATTAATAACAACTACCCCCTTTTTACGGTAACTCATTATCCTTAACGGACATCACCTCATTATGGGTCTTAAATATTGATAACGTTTGGACCCTTTATTAATTTAAATACCTCATTATCACCATATTTTGCAATGATTATTTTATAATTCGGTATTAAACTTGTTTCATTAGTATTGGTATCAAAAAATGATAAATATATTTCAACATTTCCAGGTCTAAATTGTTTTCGATTAGTATGACTTATTTCACCTAAAACAGTGCTTTCAAATGAGTCATTCGTAGATAGGGTTAATGTAAAAAATTTATTATCAGAAGTTTCATTTCTAATAGTTGTTACTTTTATTTGTGCCGTTGAAACATCATATTGTTGTAATTTAATATATTTTATTATAAATCTTAATTCTTTGGTTCCATCCATAAAAAACTGATTATTATCATCTGTTACCGGAACTTCTAAAGTTAATTGATTTAAATTTAATGGATAAATAAATGGTTTAAATGATGTTCCTTTATAAATTGCGTCAACATTAATTGAATTTGTTATTACTTTAGTTGCAATTGTTTGAACAAACGTATTAAATCCATCACCATAAACAAATGATGAATCAACCGAACCGTCTGAGTTTAATCTAATGATATAATTTGCTCCGGTTCCGTTATAACTATTAAAATAACCACCAACCAATATTTTATTGTCTGATTGTGTTGTAATTATATTAACAAGGTTATCAAATCCCGAACCATAAACAAATGATGAATCAATTGAACCATCTGAGTTTAATCTAATGATATAATTTGCTCCGGTTCCGTTATAACTATTAAAATAACCACCAACCAATATTTTATTGTCTGATTGTGTTGTAATTATATTAACAAGGTTATCAAATCCCGAACCAT
>Ga0209084_1000148_pt1 | contig 68015 bp, 67 predicted proteins | sample C_130820_MF_Meta_FD_187309 | JGI IMG/M metagenome (GOLD analysis project Ga0209084, IMG submission 187309) | Freshwater microbial communities from Lake Croche, Canada to study carbon cycling - C_130820_MF_MetaG (SPAdes) (version 2) | ecosystem: Environmental > Aquatic > Freshwater > Lake...
ACTTACTTTAGACATTAGTCATCCCTACTTATCTGCCAGCGCCAGCGTAAGGCATAAGTGCAACCTCACGAGCGTTCTTTACTGCACGGGCAATTAGACGTTGTTCCTGAACAGAAACTCCGGTGATTCGGCGAGAACGGATCTTGCCACGGTCAGACACGAACTTACGAAGTGTTGCGATGTCCTTGTAATCAATAACGCCGACCTTGATTGGCTTTGCAGGTGCAAGCTTTAGGTTCTTTGCGTTGCGACTGCCTTTTTTGACGCGGTCGCTGTTAATTTTTGCTGCCATTTGTATCTCCTATGAATTCTTAGAAAGGTGTTGAGTCGCCAGCGGCAAAGCCACCATCAACTCCTGGGTTAGCCCAAGCATCGTTAGCTGGCGGGGTGACTGGCGCAACTGGAGTACTACCCCAAGCGTTCGAGTCAACTGCGCCTGCGTCTCTTGCCTTACGGGTGACGGTTGCGGTTGCGTAGCGAAGTGAAGGACCGATTTCTTCGATCTCAATTTCGATGGAAGCACGAGCTTCACCAGTGTTTGACTGGTAAGCAGACGCTGGCTTTAGGCGACCGGTGACGATAACTCTGGTTCCCTTTGTAAGAGAACGAGCTACGTTATCGGCAACATCGCGCCAAGCTGTGCATCTAACCCAAACGGTTTCGCCGTCTTCCCAAGTGCTGGTGTTGCGGTTGTATGTGCGTGGAGTTGAAGCCACGTTTAGACCAACAAAAGCAATACCGCTATTGGTGTTACGCAATTCTGGATCATTGGCTAAGTTGCCAACAACAGTTATAGATAGTTCACCGGCCATGAGAATTACTCAGCTGACTTTACGGCAGGCTTCTTAGCTCTAACTGGCTTCTCGTCAGCAGCTTTTTCAGCAGGGCTAACTTCAGGAACCACTACAGCGTTAATTCTGAAGACTGCATCTTCGGCACGTAGCACCTTGGTGCGCACAACTGCTTCAGATAGCTTCAACTGACGGTCCAACTCAAGAACTTCAGCAGGCTGACAGGTCAGGTATAGGACGGCGTAGATGCCTTCGGTTTTCTTGTTGATTTCGTAGGCGAAACGGCGACGGCCCCAAATGTCAACGCTGTCAACGGTGCCTCCACCGTTGCGAATTACGTTAAGGAATTTGTCTAAGCTGGCACCGACGGTACGCTCTTCGATATCTGAGTCAAGAATGACCATGACTTCGTATTTATGCATGACTAACCCACCTCCTCTGGACTAGAACGGCCACGGCGTTTCCGTGACAGGAGGGTATATGCAGTTGCTACCCAGATAAAAAGCACACGGTCTCTTCAGGGCAACTTCACTACTCTACCTTGATTGCCACCAAGCAAGCAAGCGGGATTTTGCTTCTTCTTCAGAAAGCGGACCTTCGTCTAAGCGAAGTTCCAAAAGGTAGCGATAAGCCTCACCCACCTCGGGTCCTGGGGTGATCCCGAGTATCTCCATAATCTCTTCACCAGACAGGTCAGGCCGAATAGCGTTGAGCTCTTCTTGCTCAGCAAGAATCGCTATCCGCTTCTCTAGATCGTCGTAAGCATGGGCTAACCGGTCTGACTTCTTCTGATTACGAGTAGTGACATCAGCACGGGTTAGTGCGTGCAGTCTTAAAAGCTGTTCATCAGCATCACGGACATATCTCCTGATTGCTGAATCACTCCAAGGCTGATCGCTGTAGCCAAAGAAACGAAGGTGTAATTCGATAAGCCTCGACACTGCTTTGATTGTCTCGTTATCAAACTTAAGTTCTTTCAACCGCTTACCTGCAAGCTTTGAACCGACAACGTCGTGGTGATAAAAGGTGACTCCACCGCCGGTTTCTAATTTTCTTGTGGCCGGCTTACCGATATCGTGCATCAGTGCGGCTAGCCGAAGAACTAAATCACCTTCTAGGCCATAGTCCTTCTCATAGTCGATAGCCTGCTCAAGAACAGTAAGGGTGTGCTGATAGACATCCTTGTGATGATGGTGCTCATCAATCTCTAGTTTCAGAGCAGGCAACTCCGGAATAACAATCTGCGCTAACCCTGAATCCACAAGCGCTTCAAGGCCTTCCCTTGGGTTAGCTCCTAATAACAGCTTGCTTAGTTCAACCTGAATTCGTTCTGCCGAAACTATCTCGATGCGATCAGCCATTGACTTCATGGCGCTGAAAGTGTCCTCGTGAATCTGGAAACCAAGTTGAGAAGCAAACCTCGCGGCTCTCATCATCCGCAGCGGATCATCACTGAAACTATCCTCTGGTTTTCCAGGTGTCCTGATTACTCCATCTAATAGATCCTGTAATCCATTGAATGGGTCAACAAAAACACCCTCAGGCAATCTAAGTGCCATGGCGTTAACTGCGAAGTCTCTTCTAAACAGGTCATCGTTTAGATCTTTACCAAATACCACATGTGGCTTACGAGAGTCGGCGTCATACTGATCTGCCCGATAAGTTGTAATTTCTACTGTTGTGTCACCTATTCGAGCACCTATGGTGCCGAAGTCTCTACCGATATCCCAGTGGGCATCAACGTTCCCTTTTAGGACCGAAAGGATCTGGTCTGGATTAGCAGAGGTGGTGAAATCTAGGTCGTTGGTCTCACGCCACAGGAAAGCATCCCTGACTGGCCCACCGACAAGGGCTAGCTCAAATCCCGCATTGGTGAACAGTGTGCCGAGTTTGACAAGTAACGGACTCGCGCTGGTCCGCTGCAAATTGGCTAGAGCCTCTTCAACTGTTGGCATGGATTTAAGTATGCCCGTGAAATCGTTCATCCGCTTTTGAATTCCCCCACGGCGTTAGGCTTAAGGGATGAACTCTCGAGCGAAACCTCGCGTCGAAGAGACTTCAGCTGGGGGATTTGTTTTAGCCGCTGATGGGTCTTCGCGAATAGCTGTCATCGGACGCCGCAACCGCGGTGGCCGGATTGATTGGTGCATTCCTAAGGGGCACCTCGAGGGCACCGAAACTATTGAGGCTGCAGCGCTCAGAGAAGTTCTCGAAGAGACCGGTTTGGAAGCTGAAATCATCGAACCACTGGGTTCGATCAGATATGAATTCTCAACACCGACTGCACTGATCAGTAAGACAGTCCATCACTTCTTGATGAAGCAGACCGGCGGCACACTAACTATTGAAAATGACCCAGATCATGAAGCAGTAGATATCCGCTGGATCAACATTGATCTCATCGCTGATGAATTAGCCCATGAAAACGAAAGACGGTTGGCTCTGATCGTTCAAGAGTGGATAGCTAATCAATGATGAAGAAACTATTTGTTTTGCTAACTCTCGCTTTAGCAGTTGGCGGCAGTGTGAGCACTGCTAATGCCACACTTCCCCAAGCCCAAGTTTTCATCGTTCCTGGTTCTGACATAAACATGGTCTCTCGTGAATCCAAAGTCCCGGTATCAGTTCAAAATGATTACGACCGTCCAGTTCGCATTCGTGTACACGCTCAAACAACAAACGCATCCCTGAACGTCCAGGACTATGTGTCACTCACTGTTCCTGCAAATTCAAGAAAAGATGCACTAGTGCCAGTAACGGCAATCGCATCTGGTTCATTCACTGTAAAAGTCTGGGTAACAACTTTTACTGATTTGCGTTTAGGTTCGACAACTGAAATCAAGCTCACCGCTAATCCTGATATTGAACTATTTTTGTTATTCGGTTTTGCAGGATTGATTCTGATCTTGCTAGCCCTTGGAGTAATCCGAATGCGTAGAAGAAAGCAAAACGCGTGAGTGTTCTTCGCTCGTCACTAATCATGGCCAGCGGCACTGTCTTATCGAGAGTGCTCGGCATTGTTCGTGCCATCATGTTGGCAGCCACAATCGGTGTTACCACTAACGCTGCAGACGCATTTGGTGTTGCCAATCAACTACCTAATAACGTCTACGCCATCATCGTCGGCGGTGTTCTTAACGCTGTTCTAGTCCCGCAGATAGTTAGAGCCCGATTACACGCAGACGGTGGCAAGGCATACATCGATCGGCTCTTGACCCTAGCCATCACCGTCTTCGGTGTGATCACCGTAGTCACTACATTGGCTGCTCCTCTGCTGGTTTCGCTATACACAAAGGGTTGGTCAGAGTCTCAACTAGCTCTAGCCACCGCATTCGCATACTGGTGTTTACCTCAGCTGTTCTTCTACGGTCTATACACACTGCTTGGTGAAGTGCTAAATGCTAGAAGTAAATTTGGCCCGTTTATGTGGGCACCAGTGCTGAACAACATAGTCGCAATTATTGGTATGGCCGCTTTCATCTGGCAGTTTGGTTTAGATCCAACCGGTAAACAAACTGTTGAAAGCTGGACTCAAGGACAAATAACTCTTCTAGCAGGAACAGCTACCCTCGGTGTTGCCTCTCAAGCTCTTATCCTCTTTGTCTTCTGGAAGAGAATGGGCCTGACCTTCAACCTGAACTTTGGTTGGAAGGGCGTCGGTCTTGCACCTGCGATGAAGACTGCTTCCTGGACTTTAGGTATGCTTTTGATCACTCAAATCGGTGGTCTAGTGCAAACCGCTGTTGCGTCAACTGCAGTTGGTGGTCGTGAATTTATAAACGGACAATATGTCGCCATCGCATCTGTCGCAGCTATGAGCATCGCATGGCTGATCTTTATGTTGCCTCATTCGGTTGCAACAGTTTCAATCGCCACTGCATACTTCACCAGGATGTCTCTGCATGCTGTGGAGAAGAAGTTTGATGAGCTAAAGAATGACCTTTCCGATGGGCTACGCACCATCGCGATGATTAGCGTTCTGGCAACAACCGGTCTAATTGTTTTGGCATATCCAATCTCAAGAGTTTTCGTTGGTGAAATACCAAGCGCTATAGCCCTTGGAAATGTTGTTATTGCAATGGTGATCGGACTGCTCCCATTCAGTTATGTCTTTATGATCCAACGAGCCTTCTACTCACTTGAAGACACTAGAACGCCATTCCTCTTTACTGCAGTGCAGATGGTGTTTAACGTTGCTGGTTCATTCCTTGTTGCGGTCTATGTTGAGCCGGTTTGGATTGTGTTCTCTTTATCTCTTGTCACAAGCGGAAGTATTGTCATCCAATCGGTTTTAGCCTTTTTCATGTTCAAGAGGAAGTTTGGATCCCTTGGTCACTCGCATCTAACCATGGCCACTCTTAAGTTCGTCATTGCCGCAGTTGTCGCTGGTGGTATTGGTTTTACCATTCTCCAAGCCTTAGGCGGAGCTAAACCGGGTGCTTTCCCAGTACTCTCAGTACTAGCAGCAGCAACTACCTGTGCTCTCATCGGTTCAGTTATGACAGCCGTCTATCTTGTAGTTCTAAAGCTTCTAAAATCAGAGGAAATCGAAACACTGATTAAGCCCATCCGTGCCTTCCTGAAACGCTAAATACAAGAGATAAACTTGCCTTAGTCATTTCGACTGAATCCCCAATATTTGGAGTAACACCTTGCGCGAAGTCATCATCATTGGTTCAGGACCAGCAGGTTATACCGCTGGCATATACACAGCGCGCGCTGGCCTTAATCCACTGCTCATCGCTTCATCCGTTGAAGCCGGTGGTGAACTCATGAAGACCACCGAAGTTGAAAACTATCCAGGCTTCCCGACTGGATTACAAGGCCCTGAACTTATGGATGCTTTCAGAGCCCAAGCCGAGAGATTCGGCACTGAAGTTTTACTGGATGACGTAATCGAAGTTGATCTAACCGGAGACGTAAAGATTGTGAAGACCGGTGGCGGTGAAACCTTTGAAGCCAAAACTGTGATTCTGGCAACTGGTGCTGCATATCGTGAACTTGGTTTGCCAAGAGAAAAAGAACTCAGCGGTCACGGTGTCTCATGGTGCGCCACCTGTGATGGTTTCTTCTTCAGAGAGAAAACCATCGCTGTTATCGGTGGTGGAGATTCCGCTATGGAAGAAGCCACTTTCCTAACTCGTTTCGCTAGCAAGGTTTATCTGATTCACAGAAGGGACACCTTCAAAGCATCAAAGATCATGCAAGAGCGAGCGCTAGCCAATCCAAAGATTGAAGTTATTTGGAACACCGAAGTTGCTGAATTGCTAGGCGACCCAAAACTCACTGGAATCATTACTCGAAACACTGTTGATGGGTCAACAACTCAGCTTGATTTAGATGGCTTGTTCATCGCCGTTGGTAATGACCCAAGAGTCTGGTTGGTTGAAAAGCAAGTTGAGCTAACTGCCGAGAAGTTCATCCAAGTTGACGGTAGATCTTCTAAGACATCGCTACCAGGTGTCTTCGCCTGCGGTGATGTTATCGACCCAACATACCGTCAAGCCATCACAGCTGCCGGTTCTGGCTGTGTTGCCGCATTGGATGCAGAACACTATCTAGCAAGCGTAAAATAGAGTCACTAAACAAGGAGCAACAATGTCAGCAAAGAGCGTTACCACAGCATCATTCCAGGCCGATGTCCTGTCCTCAGGCAAGCCAGTATTAGTAGATTTCTGGGCTGAGTGGTGTGGTCCATGCCGCATGGTCTCCCCTATCCTCGATGAGATTTCAGCCGAACACGGTGAAAAGCTAACCATAGTTAAGGTAAACGTGGATGAAGAGCCGCAGCTAGCGCAGCAATATGGAATCACTTCAATTCCAGCACTACAGGTTTTCCAGAACGGTGAAGTCGTGAAGTCAATTGTTGGAGCGAAACCAAAGCCTCAGCTTTTGGCTGATTTGAGTGATTTCATCAACTAAATTAGTTTCTAAGCAAAACGGCTATGGGGCCAACCGCCCTCTAGCCGTTTTTCTTTAACCTCAATTAAGGACAGCACATGACAAACGACCTTTGGTCAGATAACTACGCTTCGCGCGCTAACGGATTATCCGCTTCTGAAGTGCGAGCTTTATTTGCTGTTGTCTCCAGACCTGAAGTAGTTTCTCTTGCCGGTGGAATGCCTTTTGTGCCGGCACTTCCTAAAGAGCGAATGATTGAAACATTTAACTCATTGATGTCAGATCGATCAAACCAAGCCTTGCAATATTCTGGTGGACAGGGTGATCCTGTTTTACGTGAACACATTCGCGAAATCATGGGCCTTGAAGGAATCGAAAGCAAAGTCGATGACATCGTTATCACAACCGGTTCACAGCACGGACTTGATTTAGTGTCCTCTTTGTTCCTAGATCCAGGTGATGTGGTTCTAGCTGAAGGACCAAGCTATGTCGGCGCTCTAGGCGTTTTCCGTGCAAGACAAGCACACATCGAACACGTATACACAGACCTTGAAGGAATTTCTCCAGAAGCACTTAATCAAACTATTGAAAGAGTTCAAGCAGCTGGAAAGAAAATTAAATTTTTATATTTGGTTCCAAACTTTGCTAACCCAAGTGGTGTGACTCTCAGTGCAGATCGTCGCAGTAAAGTTTTGGAAATTTGTCGTCGCCACCATATCTTGGTTTTAGAAGATAACGTGTATGGTCTTTTGTATTTCGAAAACCGCGCACCCGATGCATTGCGATCTCTTGATGAAGATGGAGTTATTTATTTAGGTAGCTTCTCAAAGATTCTTGTTCCGGGATTCCGTGTTGGCTATGTTGTTGCACCTCCGAGCATTAGAGAAAAATTAGTTTTAGCAAATGAGTCTGCAGTTCTTTGCCCAAGTGCATTTAGTCAGATGATGATTAGCGAATATTTGAGTAATAACGACTGGAAAGCTCAGATTGCAGTGTTCCGAGGTGAGTATCGCCAAAGACGAGATGCAGCCCAAGCAGCAATGAAAGAGTTTCTGCCGGATCTGACCACTACCAATCCAGGTGGTGGGTTCTACCTTTGGGTAGATCTGCCTAAAGGAATTAACTCTAAGAAGATGTTGCCTCGAGCAGTGGATAACCTGGTGGCCTATACGCCAGGAACGGCGTTCTACGGAAATGGAACTGGCCAAGAGTTCTTGAGAATTTCTTACTCGTACCCAACTCCAGAAAACATTAGGGTTGGTGTACAGAGGTTGGCCAAGACTATCAACGACGAATTGGCTTCAAAATAGCCACTTAATCCTGTGGATAACTCTGTTTATAACTTGTGGATAGTTATCCACAACCGCTTAGTACTTGGTGTCGTGGCCTAGTTCAGTCAAAATACGGTTCATATCGTCAACGCTGGCGAAGTCGATCTCGATGGTTCCCTTCTTGAGACCCAACTTGATGCGTACTGACGTGTTTAGGCGATCTGCAATCGAATCGGCAAGCGTTTTTAGGGCTTGCTGCTTAGTCCCAACCCTGACTTTGCCTCGTCGTGCTGGAGCTTTCACAAGTTCTTCCGTAGCCCTCACAGACAGCCCCAGGTTGATGACCTTGTCTGCGACCTCAAGCATGCGTTCAGGTGTTTCTAGAGCCAGAATAGCCCTTGCATGGCCTGCACTGAGCACCCCCGCAGCGACTTTGCTTTGCAGGGTGGTAGGAAGCTTCAAAAGACGGATGGTGTTTGTGATCTGAGGTCTAGATCTGGAGAGTTTTTCTGCCAGTTGGTCCTGGGTGCAGCCGTATTCTTCAAGTAGTTGCTGGTAAGCGCTAGCTTCTTCAATTGCGTTTAGATCGCTTCTGTGTAAGTTTTCAAGCAAAGCATCGCGAAGCATGTTCTCATCGCCAGTTTCACGGATAACGGCCGGTATTTGAGCCAAACCAGCAGCTTTCGAGGCGCGCAAACGGCGCTCTCCCATAATGAGTTCGTATTTGTCAACGCCATTTTGTTTACCAAGTGAACGAACGGAGATTGGCTGAAGAACACCAAATTCCTTTATGCTGCCCACGAGCTCTGCAAAATCATCTGGATCAAAATTAGTTCTTGGCTGCTTGGCGTTCGGGGTGATGTCATCAATGTTTAGGAAGCCAAAGGTAGCTCCAGGTACGGGCAGCAGATCTACAGGGGCGTTGCTTGAGCCACCGAAGAATACGCTAATTGGATTGCCATCAGCTGGGCGTTCCATGCGGTCTTGATTGGCTGCGGCAGGAATTAGAGCTCCAATTCCCCGGCCTAAGCCACCTTTTTTCTCAGCCATTACTTTGCTCCTCTTTGCGCTAGTTCGATTGCTGCTTCCATGTATGCGATAGATCCGGTTGAGCTGCGATCGTAGTTAATTACTGTTTGACCGTAGCCTGGGGCCTCGGCAACGCCTATTTGGCGCGGGATTAGGGTGTTTAGAGTCTGATCTGGGAAGTGTGTGCGCACATCCTCAACGACCGCTGCATTCAGTTTGGTCCTGGAGTCATACATGGTCAACACGATTGTTGCTGCGCCTAGCTCTGGATTCTGGAACTGACGAATCTTGGCAATCGTTTCTCTGAGTTGACTCAAGCCCTCGAGGGCATAGTACTCACACTGGATAGGAATCAGGACTTCTGTGGCTGCGCTAAAGGCGTTGATGGTGAGGACACCTAGGCTAGGGGGACAATCGATAAACACGTAATCTAGTGCGTTTTCTGGGCTTTCAAGATAAGCGCTAATTGCACTTTGTAAGCGGTGCTCCCAAGGTTTTAGGGCGTAGAGCTCCAGTTCCGCGTTGGCCAGATAAATATTGGCCGGAACACACTTCACATTCGGTGACTCTGGGCTAACTTGTGCAGTTTCAGCAATGGTTCTGCCCTTGAGCAGCACGTCATAGATTGAAGCCTCGCGATTTGCATGGTCAATTCCAAGAGCCGTTGACGCATTTCCTTGCGGGTCCAGATCAATAACTAGCACCTTCATGCCCTTATTTGCTAGGGCAACTGCAATGTTTACCGCGGTGGTTGTCTTGCCGACACCACCTTTTTGGTTTGATACCGCAAAGATTCTGGTTTTGGAAGGCTGGGGGATAACAGCACTATTTACGTTAGAGAGTCTTCTAGAGTTTTCGCTTAGTTCTTGAGCAAGGGGAGCATCTTTGAATCCCCCTGGGATCCCAATTTCATCTGGATGTTTCACGTGAAACCTGCTTCTCAATAAACGTTACTTCTGCTGTATTTGCCTGCCAACCAGTGGGTTCTGGGCTATTTGAATCTCTACCATTAGGGTAGCCAAGACCTGCGACAACTGTGGGAGGAGTGGTTGCGTTCTGCTCAGCAAGAATGTCCGAAGCTGAGGACTTTTTTATTTCTTCTGACAAAATTTCTCCATGTTTAGGTCTCTAGAGTAGCGTAACGCGAACAATTGTTGTTGGCTCTTCTAGCGTCTCGGCACCTGCGGTCACAACCTCAAAATTGGAGATTTTCATTCTCTTGGCCAAAGGCCTGGACTCTTCGATCTCTTCTCCAGCCTTGGATCCTTTCATGGCTAGAATCTGACCGCCGGGGACCACGAGTGGGACTAGCATTTTTAGCAGCTTTGGGAGCGCAGAAACTGCTCTTGCTGTAGCCACATCGTAGTTTGCCAATGGTGCCTCTTCGGCTCTGCCCCTGAGAACCTTAACGTTCTTGAGGCCGATCTCGGGAATTGCGACGTCAGCCAGCCAGTTGGACCTGCGCTCCATGGGTTCGATTAGAACGAATTCGGTGTCTGGGCTCAAGATGGCCATTGGGATACCTGGGAGTCCGGCTCCTGAACCCACATCAGCCACTTTCTGGCCAGCAGACACGTATTCTGCTACCACTGCTGAATTCAGAATATGCCTGGACCAAAGCTTGGGCAGCTCTCTTGGACCGATTAGACCCAGCATGTCGCCGTCACGAATCAGAAGCTCTGCGTATTTTCTTGCTTGTGCGATCTTGTCGCCAAAAATGATTGAGGCTGCGGCAGGTTCTGCTTCTGGGGTAACTAACCCGTCAGCTGAACTCTGGTTTGCCATCTTTGACTCTGCTTTCTAAAGAGAAACAAAAAGCCAGGAACGGATTCCTGGCCTAATGTTTCACGTGAAACTATTCAGCTGGCTTAGCCACAATGTGGCGTTCTTTGCCTTCGCCTTCTGATTCTGAGATTAGGCCCGCTTCGCCAATAAGGTCGTGCGCAATTTTGCGCTCGTAAGAAGACATTGGTTTCATCGCAACAGGTGCGTTTGTGTCCTTCACCTTGTCGATTACACGGTTCACGACCTTGGTTAGGGCATCCACCTTGGCCTGACGAGACCCTGCAATGTCAAGGATTAGTCGGCTAAATGACTGGGTTTTTGCCTGCACAGCAATGCGGGTTAGTTCCTGAAGAGCCTCTACGGTCTCTGGTTCAGAGATGAGTCTTAGGTTGCTCTCCTGGTCGGCGGTGACCTCCAAATATGCTCTGCCCTGGCGAACGTCAATGTTGATGTCTCCGTCTAGGTCAAAGATGTCTAGAAGCTCTTCGAGGTAGTCTGCAGCTACTTCGCCTTCTTCTTCTAGTTCCTTTGCTGAGCTTTTAGGCTCTGCTACTTCGGTTTCTTCAGTTACTTCTTCGGTCTCTACTTGATCTGACATTTAGTCCTACTTCGTGCCTTTCGGCTTCTTCTTTGCACGTGCCTTCGATACTGGCTGTGTGCGTTGGTTTGGTTGAGGGGCTTCGATTTCTTCGACTACCTCGGCCGTTTTAGGGCCGAGTTTGCCTTTCTTTTCTAAGCGGGCTTGACGTTCGTTGTGGGCCAGAGAACCTGGTGTGGGCATTCTTCTGATCACGTAATACTGCTGTCCCATGGTCCAGAAGTTGGACACTAGCCAGTAAATCAAAACACCTAGCGGGAATGAGACACCTGAGATTAGGAAAATTACTGGGAACACATAAAGCATGATCTTCTGGGTCTGCGCAAACTGTGAGCTCTGCGTAGCTTGGTTCTGGTTTTTAGCCATAATCTGACGTTGGGTGATGAACTGTGAAGCGGTCATCAGGACAATCATCACACCGGCAATGACCTTGACTGAGTCAGATGTTGCAGTTAGAAATGTCTCTGAGAGGCTTGCACCTAGGAAGTGAGACTGAGCGAATGAAATTGATAGGTCTGTGCTGAGGAGGCCAACACCCTGCTTAGAGTGTTGTGCTTCCTGAAGGGTTGTGAACAAAGAGAAGAACACTGGCATCTGAGCCAACAATGGAAGGCATGACGAGAACGGGCTTGAGCCGTGCTTCTTGTATAACTCCATCTGCTCTTTAGCCATGCGCTCGCGGGAGTCTCGGTCTCTCTTGCCCTTATATTTCTTCTGCAACTTCTGCAGGTCAGGCTGCAATACATACATAGATCTCTGAGATCTGATTTGCTTTACGAATAGAGGGATCAGGGCTGCTCTGACTACCAATACGAGCCCAACGATGGAGAGGACCCAGGTTACACCGGCATCCCCATCCATCCCAATAGAGGTGAATAGCGTGTGGAAGCTAACTAGTAATAGCTCGATTACCCACTTAAAGGGCCAGAGTATGGCTGAAATTATGTCCATTTTTTATTTATCCTTTTCCGAAGTCACTGCTTCGTGCTTCGCATATACAAAACCTGTTTTTGTCAGGCTCAACCAACTAGGGCCGGGCTTGACTTCGTCGACGCCACCTTTAGCAAATGGGTTGCAACGCAGTATTCTCCAAGCGGTCATAAGTGAACCGTAGATCAAACCATGCTGCTGTATAGAGCCTAGACCGTAAGCAGAGCAGGATGGGTGATAAATGCAGACATTTCCATAAAGTGGTGAGATTAATTTGCGCCAAGCGACGATGAACGTAACCATTGCATTCCTAGGAACGAGCCATAGGTTTAAAGCCACTAATCTCATTTGTTAACCTTATTAACTAATTCTTGATTTGATTTAAGCAGTCATCTAGTTCTGAGCTGAATTCAAGCCAGGTTAATTCAGCTAAACCGGGCAGCGCTCTTACTACTAGATCCTGACCTGCGCTAAAAATAGCCAACCGTTCTCTGATTGCTGCTCTAGCTCTGCGCTTTACGAGGTTTCTGGCAACTGCCGAGCCAACTGTCTTTGCAACTACGAAGCCAAACCGAGCAGGCGCTGCTGACGGGCTGGAATTTAGGTAAATTACTAGATGTTGTGAGGTGGCTTTGCGACCAGTTTTCATGGTCGAGCGAAAATCCTCCGCTGAGCGCAGCCGGTTCTCGCGAGCCAGCAAGGGTCTTTAGGCCGAAAGCTCGCTACGACCCTTGCGGCGACGAGCTGCAAGGATGGCACGACCGGCACGGGTCTTCATGCGTAGACGGAAGCCGTGAGTCTTAGCGCGACGGCGGTTGTTAGGCTGAAAAGTACGCTTAGTCATTTGGTATTACTCCAAAACTTTGTTGTTGGATTCAAGTCAAAATGTTTAGATCGCTTTGTCACTTGCGAATCCAGAGCAGAGCAACCTCTTAAACTTACGCTACTTTGCCTACTCGGTCAAGTTTTTATCAAAGAAATATTCAGAAGCATTTAGCTGCCAATCCTTGCGTTTGTAACATTTTCGAAAAACATTATTCAAAAGTGCCATCTCGATTTGCAATTTCATTCTGTTAAGCAGTTGAATACATAAAGCGGAGTTTTCCACAGGGTCAAGAATTTGCACTTTGACTTATCCACAGGGTATTATTCCTTGAATGCTGGTTGTGGAAAACTGGCCGAACCCTTTGTCTTTACTAGAAGTCTGGAAGTCGCGATGGCAGAAGTAGCCGGCATTAGCCCCGATCAGTGGGCTGAGGTTATTTCGCAACTTCAGGACGACGAGCGAGTCACCAAACAGCTCTTTGGTTTCGTAAAACTTGTTTCTCTCCAAGGTTTACTGGGTGAAACCCTATACCTCCAGGTCGCAAATGAGATGACCCGTGGAATTATCGAGCAGAGAATCAAGCAGCCACTGCTAGAAACCCTTCAACGTGTGGGCCTGGAAGTTCCTCCAACAAACATTGGAATCGTTGTAAATCCAGACTTAGCAGAGGCTTTTTCGGCCAGCTCGCAGATTGATCTTGACCCGATTGAAGAAGTCCAGGAGTCACGTGAACCTTATAAGCCAACTGAAAGTGGCCAGATCCCTGACGGCTCCTCAAGGCTAAACCCTAGATATACCTTCGAAAGTTTCGTTCAAGGTAACTCCAATCGATTCGCTTACGCTGCCGCTTTTGCTGTCGCTGAAGTGCCGGCAAAGGCCTATAACCCGCTATTCATCTACGGTAACTCAGGTCTTGGTAAAACCCACCTTCTTCATGCAATCGGAAACTACGTCCAGCAGTACTGGCCAGCTAAACGTGTTCGCTATGTCTCAAGCGAAGTTTTCACCAATGATTTCATCAATGCCATTCAGAACAACACGAGCTTTAACTTCCAGTCGAAATACCGCCAAGTTGACGTTCTCCTGATTGACGACATCCAATTTCTTCAAGGTAAGAAGGAAACTCAAGAGTCATTCTTCGCCACTTTCAACGCTCTTCACGAGCAGGGTAAACAGGTGGTTATCACCAGCGATGTATCTCCTAAGCTCCTAAACAGTTTTGATGAGCGCATGAGAAGCCGGTTTGAATGGGGTCTAATGACCGATATTCAGGCCCCTGAGCTTGAAACTAGAATCGCTATTCTCCGTAAGAAGGCAGAAAACGACAAGATTAGGGTTAGCGACGAGATCCTCGATTACATGGCTGCCCGAATTTCCTCTAACATCCGGGAACTTGAGGGTGCTTTGATTCGTGTGACAGCTTTTGCAGCTCTAAACAGAACCCAAATCGATATGCCTCTAGTTCAGGCCGTTCTAAAGGATGTTGTCCCATTGGGAGAAGATGCAAACAGCATCGCCCCGATGGAGATTGTTAGAGCTGTTGCTGATTACTTCAAGATCACCCAGGAAGAGTTATTTGGGAAATCTAGGTCTCAGGCGATCGTGATTGCCAGACAGATTGCCATGTATTTATGCCGAGAGAAGACCACTATGTCGCTACCTAAGATTGGCGCTCTATTTGGTGGTCGAGACCACACTACGGTTATGTATGCCATCAAAAAAGTGGGCGATCTGATGAAGGAACGCCGCTACATTTACAACCAAGTCACTGATGTTATGGCTGGACTGAAGTAATTCTTTACCTATCTTTTTATCCACATTTTGTGTTGATAACTATCTAATTTTCAGTAAAAATCTGTGAATACCTCTAAAACAAGTGTTAGTTCCCTAATTGCTTTACACAACCCAGTCAGTTATCCACAGAATTATCCCCACCTGTGTATACATCTTTCACGGTTGTTATTTAGGATTAAATACTAGGAAGTAGACAGTTATACACATATTCCACAGAGGTTATTACTGCTATTAATATATAGAGATATATCTAAAAAAGACCATAACTTTAGGGTTTCTAGTCTTGACCGCACTCCCTCTTATTGTGTGGGAAGATAAACTAACCATTCCCACGAAAGGTGAACTGTGAAGTTCCAGGTAAATCGCGACGTCCTAGCTGATGCGGTGTCGTTTGCGGCAAGAATGCTTCAGTCAAAACCAACCTCTCAAATACTCTCTGGTATGCGCCTAGTGGCTGATGCCAACTCCCTTCAAATCTCTGTATTTGACCATGATGTCTCTGCTCAAACAGATCTCGTTGCAAACGTAGAAACTTCTGGAACTGCCTTAGTCTCTGGCCGCTTACTAAACGAGATTGTTGGAAGACTACCTAACCAGCCCGTGAACTTTGAAGTTGGTGAACATAAGGCAGTAATCACATGTGGATCAACAAAATTCGAACTAGCAATTCTTCCAATTGCTCAATACCCGACTCTTCCTCCAGTACCACCGGTAACTGGAACTATCGATGGTGAAGCATTTATCACCGCAATCAAGCGAGTATCAGTTGCGTCAGCTAAAGACTCAACTCGCCCATTCCAAAAAGGAATTCAAATTAAGGCGACCCTAACATCAGTAATGTTAACTGCCGCTGATCCAAATCGTATTGCTCGCTGCCAAGTTGCTTGGTTAGGCAAAGATGTAGCTGAAGAAACTTCTGCAGTTGTTCTGACTAAGACAATGCAAGACATTGAGAAATCATTCGCAAACCTAGGTGAAGTTAATATTTCTATTGCAGCCATCGGTGAGCGTGGAATGGTCGCATTCCAAGCTAAAAACAGAATTGTTACAACCATTGTTCTTAACATCGATAACTACCCAGACATTGATCAATACTTCCCAAACAACTTGGAAGAATCTGCCGTTGTCAACAAGCAAGATCTAATGGATGCAACCAAACGTGTTGAGCTTGTGGTGAGTGAATCAGAAGACACTATTCGCTATTCATTTGAAGAAGGTTCGGTACAACTTGATTCAACGAGCTCAGAGAACAACGCGACTGAGTCAGTGGAAGCAACTCTTACCGGTAATCCAACAAGCCTCAGATTTAAGCCATGGCTTTTCCACGACGGACTTTCACAGATAACAAGTGAGTTCGTAAAAATAGAATTCACTAAGAACCAACGCGATCCATCTCGCCCAGGTCCGATCATCATGTCTAGCCAAACATCTAAAGATGCGAAGAGCCCTGACACATATCGCTACCTACTAAACCCCAACATGCTTAAGCGCTAAAGCTTTAGTTTCGAAGAAAGGCAACACAATGCACATCGGTCTAATTGGCTTAGGCAAAATGGGTGGCAACATGCGTACCCGTCTGCGCAACAATGGAATTGAAGTTACGGGATATGCGCGTAGTCGTGACATCTCAGATGTCGAAAGCATCGAAGCTTTAGTTGCTGCACTTCCAAGCCCTAAGACAGTTTGGGTGATGGTTCCTCATGGCCAACCAACCGATGATGTCATTAATGAGCTAGAAAAGTATTTAGTCGCAGGTGATCTAATCATTGAAGGTGGTAATTCACGTTTCAGCGAAGACATTCGTCACGCGGCGCAACTAGCACCAAAGGGTATTGGATATCTAGACTGTGGTGTCTCCGGTGGTGTCTGGGGTTTGGCAAATGGTTACGGTCTTATGGTCGGTGGCGAAGCAGCTCTAGTTGAAAAGGCAATGCCGATCTTTGATGCTCTTCGTCCGGAAGGTGAAAGAGCAGAGGGTTTTGTTCACGTTGGTGATGTTGGGGCAGGCCACTACGCCAAGATGGTCCACAACGGCATTGAGTATGCAATGATGCAAGCTTTTGCTGAAGGCTACGAGCTACTGGAAAAGAAGGAAATCATCAAGGATGTCCATGGCACTTTTGCTGCTTGGCAGCGCGGAACCGTTGTTCGTTCATGGTTGCTAGATTTGCTAGTTCTTGCTTTAGAAGAAGATCCGAACCTGTCTCAAATCAAGGGCTATGTCGAAGACTCGGGCGAGGGTAGATGGACGGTTGAAGAAGGTATTGCTAACGCAGTTCCAATGCCAGCTATCACAGCATCTTTGTTTGCACGCTTTACTTCTCGTCAAGATGATTCACCTGCCATGAAGGCAGTTGCAGCGTTGAGAAACCAATTCGGTGGTCACGCGGTCAAAAAGGCTGATTAAGGTTTCTAGATGCACATCAAGCATCTAAGTCTTAGCAACTTTCGGAATTATTCAACACTTGAACTAGCGCTATCACCTGGAGTAAATCTTCTTGTTGGAAGAAACGGCCAAGGCAAAACAAATCTTGCAGAAGCCATTTTCTATTGCGCAACTCTAAGGTCTCATCGAGTTACTGGTTATCTCCCACTTATCAAACATCACGAAGACAAAGCTGTAATCAGGCTACTAGCAGCCTTTGAAGATCGAGAAAACTTAATTGAATTAGAACTAAACACTGTTGGTAACAACAGAGCAAGAATAAATAGATCAGAGACAACACGGCTCAGAGATGTTCTCGGATTAGTCAACACTGTCATCTTCTCTCCAGAAGATTTAGATATTGTTAAACGCGATCCAGCACAACGAAGAGCTTTTATTGATGACTTACTTGTGCAGATGACACCAAGACTTGCTGGAGTGTTTTCTGATTATGACCGTGTTCTAAAACAAAGAAACACTTTGCTAAAAACATCTAGAAACTTACCGAGTAACTCTCCTGGGCTGGATACCCTTGCCGCTTGGGATGACTCACTAGTCAAACTTGGTACAGAAATTATTTCCTTTAGACAGGAATTAATCCACAGAATCTCAGAGCCGCTATTAACTGCCTATCAGGCCATCGCGGATGAGAAAAACAATCCGAGTATTAGTTACCGAAGTTCACTGACTGTAAACACTTTGGTAGATGTTGAAGCGGAGGCAGGCGAATTTCTTTTGACATCTGATCGAGTAGAGATAGAAGCCCTGTTCAGAGAAAAGCTTGCACTAGTAAAACCAAAAGAACTTGAGCGGGGTATTTCACTAGTTGGTCCGCACCGTGACGACCTAGTTCTATTTTTAGGAGATTTTCCAGCTAAGGGTTTTGTTAGTCACGGTGAATCTTGGTCATACGCGCTTGCACTAAAACTAGCCTCAGCAAAACTGCTAAAAGCTGGATCAAGAGCAGGTGACCCTATTTTGATTTTGGATGATGTCTTCGCTGAATTGGATTCAACAAGGCGCTCGCGTTTAGCTGAGTTAGTGTCCGATAATGAACAGGTGATAATTACTTCAGCTGTTCCAGAGGATGTGCCGGTCGCCCTGCACGCTCATCGCATGGCGGTTACCAGTGGGACTGTTGAGGTGCAAAATGACTGACACTGAGAAGCCCGATGTTGCGGTGGAGTTTTATTATCGAATGAAGGCCGCTGTTACAGGCAGAAAAGATCGAGACACTATCCGCAGAGACAAGATCAAGAAGCAGAAGTCAAAGCCCTTTGATCAAGGTCGCCAACCTAAGAGCATCGCCTCAACCATGGATGGTTTGATTCAGAGCTTCGGCTGGGAAAACAAGCTCTCTGAGGGCGAGCTATTCGCTAATTGGCGTGAATTGGTCGGCGATAAAGTAGCAGAAAACAGCTTCCCTGAGGATCTAAGCAAGGGGATACTGACCATCCGATGCAAAAGTACTGCTTGGGCTACCCAGTTGAGGATCATGAGTGCTGACATTTTGGTGAAAATAAACGCGAAATTGCCTGCTTTGGAGATTAAAGAACTGCGATTTATTGGACCCCAAGCACCAAGTTTTAAACGCGGTTTAAGATCTGTTCCAGGTCGTGGGCCGCGGGACACTTTCGGATAAACCCGCCAAGGGTTCGAACCTAGTAATTTACTGCCTTCTAGCGGGTTTTCCACAGCCTAAAATTACCCTCCGGAACAGCTGTTTTAACCCCAATATCCTGTTCCGAAAAGATAGAATTAGAGGGTTAGCAACCTCGAATTTAAGTCCAACTTCTTAGTTGGCAGTTGTGTGGGCCTAACTCAAAGAAAATAGGAGCAGTGCCAGCAATATGAACGAGCCTAAAAACAGCTACGATGCCTCAAATATCCAGGTCCTAGAAGGGCTAGAGGCAGTCCGTAAGCGTCCCGGTATGTATATCGGATCCACTGGCCCCAGAGGCCTCCACCACTTGGTCTACGAAATCGTAGATAACGCTGTTGACGAGTCATTAGCTGGTCACTGTAAGAACATCGATGTAGTAATCACCAAAGAGGGCTGGGTCAAGGTAGCCGACGATGGTCGCGGTATCCCAGTGGATATGCACCCGGTTGAGAAAAAGCCTGCTGTTGAGGTTGTTTTGACCGTTTTGCACGCCGGAGGTAAGTTTGGCGGCGGCGGATATGCGGTATCCGGCGGTCTGCACGGTGTTGGAGCATCTGTCGTCAACGCTCTATCCACCCAGCTAAACGTAATTGTCGCTCGCGATGGCTTTTTCTGGACTCAGTCGTATTTGGCTGGAGTCCCAATGGCTCCTTTGGCTAAAGGCAAAGAAGTAGATTTCACCGGAACTGTAATTGAGTTCCTACCAAGTCCTGAGATCTTCGAAACTGTTGACTTTGATTATGAGACTTTGCGCGCCAGATTCCAGCAGATGGCCTTCCTGAATAAGGGTTTGAGCATCTCTATCTATGACGAAAGAAATGAACGCAACGATAAGTTCCTCTACGAACGAGGTCTGCAGGATTACGTCCAGTACTTGAACTCAGCTAAGAAGATCGAACTTATTCACAACGAGATCATTTCGTTTGAAACAGAAACAAAAGAGAAGTCAATGTCACTCGAAGTGGCAATGCAGTGGACTAACGGATACAACGAATCTGTGCACACTTACGCAAACACTATTAACACTCATGAAGGTGGAACACACGAAGAGGGTTTTAGAACAGCACTAACTTCTTTGCTTAACAAATATTCGCGTGAAAAGGGTTTGCTTAAAGAAAAAGACGAGAACCTTACCGGTGACGATGTTCGCGAAGGTCTTACTGCCGTCATCTCTATCAAGTTGAGTGAACCTCAGTTTGAAGGTCAGACTAAAACCAAACTTGGTAACACTGAAGCAAAAGCTTTTGTGCAAAAAGTTACGAACGAAATGCTTTCGGATTGGTTTGGCAGAAACCCTGTAGCAGCAAAAGATATTTGTCGTAAAGCCATTCAAGCTTCAGCTGCCAGACTCGCTGCTCGTAAGGCAAGAGAAGCAACTCGTCGTAAGGGACTTCTAGAGTCAACTGGTATGCCAGGAAAACTGCGCGACTGTTCAAGCAGGGATCCACGACTAAGTGAGATTTATGTAGTGGAGGGTGACTCAGCGGGTGGCTCTGCGATGCGTGGTCGTGACCCTGAGACTCAAGCAATTCTTCCGTTGCGTGGAAAAGTTTTGAACGTTGAAAAGGCTCGTCTTGATAAGGCAATGGCTAACAGCGAAGTTCAAGCTTTGATCACTGCTTTTGGAACGGGTTACGGTGAAGAGTTTGACATCACCAAGATCAGATATCACAAATGTGTCTTGATGGCAGATGCCGATGTTGATGGCCAGCACATTAGAACTTTGTTGCTAACACTTCTCTTCCGTTACATGAAGCCACTAATTGAGTATGGATATGTTTATCTAGCTCAGCCACCTTTGTATCGAATTAAGTGGTCGAACGCAGAGCATGAATATGTTTATAGCGATCAAGAACGTGATGAAAAACTTGCTTCAGGCCAAGCCGCTGGCAGGAAGATCCCGAAAGAGAATTCTATTCAGCGATACAAGGGTCTTGGAGAAATGGACTACGACGAACTATGGGCAACCACCATGGATCCAGCTCGTAGAACTTTGTTACAGGTAACTCTCGATGATGCTGCTCGTGCAGATGAAATATTTTCCACTTTGATGGGTGACGATGTTGAACTTCGTCGCACCTTCATCCAACAGAATGCAAAGGATGTTCGCTTCCTAGACATCTAGGACGGGGTAAAACTATGACAGAGAATAACGAACCAACAGTAGACAGAGTCGAACAGATCGACCTAACCGTTGAAATGCAACGGTCATACCTCGACTACGCGATGAGCGTTATCGTGGGCCGTGCTCTTCCAGATGTTAGAGATGGTTTAAAGCCTGTGCACCGCAGAGTTATTTATGCGATGTATGACGGTGGTTACCGACCAGACAAGCAATTCAGCAAGTGCTCACGCGTTGTCGGAGATGTCATGGGTCAGTATCACCCTCACGGTGATGGTGCAATCTATGACACCTTGGTTCGTCTTGTCCAAGAGTGGAACCTTAGGTATCCGCTAGTTAGCGGTCAGGGTAACTTCGGTTCTCCTGGCAACGATGGTGCAGCTGCCCCTCGTTACACAGAGTGTCGGATGGCTCAACTAGCTCTAGAAATGGTTAGAGACATTGACGAGGAGACTGTCAACTTCCAAGACAACTACGACGGTAGAACACAGGAACCAACAGTCTTACCTAGTCGTATCCCCAACCTTCTAATCAACGGATCCATTGGTATTGCTGTTGCGATGGCAACCAACATTCCACCGCACAACCTTCGTGAAGTTGCCGCCGGTGCACTCTGGGCTCTTGAAAATCCAGATGCTTCAAAAGAAGAACTTCTAGAAGCTTTGATGCAGCGAATCAAGGGTCCAGATTTCCCAACTGCAGCAACCATTCTTGGCTCTCAAGGAATCAAAGATGCTTATCGCACCGGTCGCGGTTCTATCACCATGCGAGCAATCGTAAATGTTGAAGAACTGCAAAACAGAACTTGCCTAGTCGTTACTGAACTTCCGTATCAGGTAAACCCAGACAACCTAGCTCTAAAAATTGCAGAGCTAGTTAAAGAAGGACGCTTGCAAGGTGTTGCAGATATTCGTGATGAGACTTCAGGTAGAACTGGGCAGCGCCTAGTAATTGTTCTAAAGAAAGACGCTGTTGCTCAGGTTGTTCTAAATAACCTATACAAGTTCACCCCATTGCAAGAAAACTTCAGTGCCAACATGTTGGCATTGGTGGACGGAGTTCCACGAACCCTGAGCCTTGATGGATTCATTACTCACTGGATCACACACCAGATTGAAGTTATTGTTCGAAGAACTCGATTCCGTTTGCGTAAGGCAGAAGAACGTGCTCACATTCTCCGCGGTTACTTAAAGGCACTTGATGCTCTTGATGAAGTAATCAAGTTGATTCGTGCTAGCGCAACAGCTGATGATGCTCGCGAAGGTTTGATGAAACTTCTAGAGATTGATGACCTGCAGGCAAGAGCAATCTTGAACATGCAGCTAAGACAGCTGGCTGCTCTTGAACGTCAAAAGATTATTGATGAAGCTGCTGAACTAGAAGCTTTGATTGTGGAATACAAGGCAATCATTGCTGATCCACAGAGACAACGTTCTATCGTTGCTGAGGAACTAGAAGAAGTTGTTCGCCGTCACGGCGATGACAGAAGAACAGTTATTCTTCCTGGTGAAGACGGTGTTACCGATCTTGATCTAATTCCAGAAGAGGAAATGGTTATCACCATTACACGTGGCGGATACATCAAGCGCACCAAGAGCGATAACTATCGTTCACAGCACCGTGGTGGTAAGGGTGTTAAGGGTGCCAACCTTAGAGCGGATGATGTTGTTGAACATTTCTTTGTGACAACCACACACCACTATCTACTTTTCTTCACAAACAAGGGAAGAGTTTATAGAACCAAGGCCTATGAAGTTCAAGAAGCTGGAAGAGATGCAAAGGGTCAGCACGTGGCTAACCTCTTGGCTATGCAGCCAGATGAGAAAATCGCACAGGTTCTAGACATTCGTGATTACCAGCAAGCACAGTTCCTAGTAATCGCAACCAAATCCGGTCTTGTTAAGAAAACCAATCTGGAAGCATATGACACTTCTCGCAGCGGTGGAGTTATTGCTATCAAGCTTCGTGAAGAAGATGAAGTGGTTTCAGCCCTTTTGGTTAACCAGAGTGATGATCTCCTACTTGTTTCTAGTAAGGGAATGTCAATCAGATTCTCTGCTAGCGATGAGTCACTAAGACCAATGGGTCGAGACACCAGCGGAAACATTGGTATGCACTTCCGTAAAGATGACCACCTGCTCTCAGCAGATGTCATTACCGATAAGGGCTTCGTCTTTGTTGTTACCGAAGGTGGCTTTGCCAAGCGCACAGCGGTTGAACAGTATCGAATTCAGAACCGCGGTGGCATCGGTATCAAGGTGGCCAAACTAGAGGAAAAGCGCGGAGATATCGTTGGGGCTCTCATTGTTGAGGAAGAAGACGAAGTTCTAATCGTGTTAGCTAGCGGTAAGGTCGTTAGATCTGCCGTGAGTGAAGTCCCGGCCCGAGGCAGAGACACTATGGGTGTGGTTTTTGCCCGTTTCGAGGATGACGATTCAGTACTAGGGTTGGCTAAGAACAGTGAACGCAACCTAGAGGGAACTGAAACAGGTTCAGTTGAAGCTGTTGAAGAAGAGCAAGGAGAGTAAATGAGCGTATTTTCTCGTAAAGTATCACGGAGCGACTCAGCTGCTAAGCCGGTTAACCTAAAGCTGGTAAAGATCAACTTCTGGTCAGCAGTTCGATTTGCCTTTGTTCTAAGCGTTGCTTTAGGCATCGGGCTAGTTATTGCAATCACACTGGTCTTCTTGATTATGAATGCTGTCGGTTTTGGTAATCTCCTCAAGACTTACCTAGACATGGAGATTACTCTTCCTGCAGTGCTCTCCATCGCACTAAGCATTGCGGTGTTCATGGTTCTGGTTGGAACCATACTGGCTGGAGTTTGGGCTGCGATATTCAACATTGTTGCCCGCATCATTGGCGGAGTTTCCGTAGGTTTCACCAATAACAACCAGCAATAATTTCTTCAGTTTGAGCCTTGGCTCTATATCGGATAAGGTTAAGTCTGCTCTATGGGCCTATAGCTCAGGTGGTTAGAGCGCTTCACTGATAATGAAGAGGTCGGAGGTTCAAGTCCTCCTAGGCCCACCAGGAAGTACTCTCAACCGAGTGGGCTTCCGAATGGGGACTTAGCTCAGTTGGTAGAGCACCTGCTTTGCAAGCAGGGGGTCAGGGGTTCGACCCCCCTAGTCTCCACTCAAGTGGAAAGACCAGTCAGAAATGGCTGGTCTTTCTATTTAACGAGTGCATTCGATAAAACCCCTTCTTCGAGATTTAAGCAACTGTAGACTTATTCCCCAAACGGGAAAAATGAAGGAAAAAAATATGAGTTCGACATCCCCTGAGATAAAAACTTACAACCAAATGCGCAACACCTTCCGACGTCTTACAGTCGTAGCACTGTCAACATCAGTGCTTGGAGTACTTCTATCTGCATATATGTTTTACTTGGCAACCCCGCCAGTTAATGCAGATTTTGGTGCCTATGATAAATGGCTCACAGATCATCAGGAGCAGTTTTTAGCGGAAGAGGGAGGTAGGTTTTACTGGACGGAAACTCACTCAGCTTTCTTATTTGGCGGTATTGCGATTTTTCTATTTCTGGTCGCGATGTGTTCTGTTCAAATTCTTATAGTGGCTAAAGTAGCCAAGGTCACAGCAAAGGCTGTTCTAGTTGAGGCACGAAATGAGAAAACTGAGTAGCGCCAGCACTTCAAGAATGATCTCGACCCTCTAGTCTCTAAGCAGGCGAAAGAGGACCAACCTGAGATTGCTGATTCTTTTCTATTTAAAGTTCTGGCAGTAGCCTTAGGGTATGAAGAGACTAGTTTTAGGTCTAGCGCTGGTTGGGCTTCTTTCTGGATGCGCCACAGCTAAGCCGGCACCAATTCCAACTGCGACCAAAACTCAAGCACAGATTGAAAAAGAGTTTCTAAAAATTGCGGATGACTCATGTGAGAAAGCTCAATCTGATGATGTTTTAGAGCGTATGACGAATGATGCTCCAGCAAGAATAATTGTTTTATCTAGGGACCACGCATACAAGAACTACAGTGCAATCTACATTGACAACAATGATGTTGCTCAAGTTATTTATGAGCTTGACCTTACAGTGTGTGGACCAAGCAACCTTGTCTCGATGCAACAGGAAGCCAATCACGATAACAGTGGTGACTACGAACATCACATCAAACTCAATTCAGATGGAACATACACCTGGACTGAGCACGTGCCAGGTGAAGCTGAAGGTGTTATGTCTTCAAATATTTTCTCAGTCAAAGACGGTTTGATTGTTAAATCTAAAGCAGATGATTCTGCTTATGATCGAACAATTGAATACGGCCCAATTACAGGAACAGATCTACAGATTCTAAAAGACGCTGTCGATGAGGAATTGATTAGGCTCGAGCAGTAGTTAGCTTTGGACTAACCGAGTCCTTAAAGACTCTTCTTAGAACGAGTGCGGCACCTAACACCAGTGCACCACAAATTACTATGGTTGCTCTAATCCCAATAAGTGAAGCAGTGTATCCAATAAGAGGTGCGCCTATAGGTGTGCCTCCCATGAAGATTAAAAGGTAGATTCCCATGACCCTGCCACGCACAGCACTATCGGTATTGCTCTGGACATAAGTATTTGCAGAGATAAGAGTTAGCAAAACAGTTGCACCTAGTAGAGGAAGTATTGCGCCGTATAGCCAGTATGTAGGGATGTATCCGGAGAGCATCAGGAGGGCACCGAACAGTGAAGCGCCAAACATTACGTTTCGTGTATTGCGGTGCTGCTCTAATCGAGCTGCGATTAATGCACCAGATAGTGAACCAACAGCCAAGACGCTGCCCAGGATACCGAACTCTCTAGAACTCATTCCAAATTCATGTGTTGCCATGAGCGCTATGAAAATTTGAAAATTCAAACCGAACGTTGTGGTGAAGAACACTGTGAGCATAACTAGTAAGAGATCAGGCCTACCACGGACGTAGTCAAGAGCTTCTTTGAGTTTGTTATCTCGGTTTGGCTTTGTGGTGATGTGTAAATCTTCATCTCTAATTACAAGAAGAGCGACCACCATCACTACATATGTGGCTGTATTGATAAGGAATGATGGCCCAGTCCCATACTGGTAAATCAAGAACCCGCTGAGGGCTGGGCCGATTAGCCTGCCGGCGTTGAAATTAGCCGAGTTCAAACTAACCGCATTAGCAAGATCATCTTTGCCAACGAGCTCACTTGTGAAGCTAACTCGGATTGGTGAATCGATGGCGGTGAAGACGCCCAACAAAAGCGCTAACGCGTAAACATGCCAAAGTTCAACAGAGTCGGTAACTACAAGAAGACCTAGAAAAACAGATGCCAAACCGGCACCGAGGTTGGTTAGTAATAGTAATTTCCTTTTACTAAAACGATCTGCAAGTAAACCACCGTATAGCGAAAGCAACATAGCCGGCAGGAACTGTAATGCAGTAACAAGACCTAACGTAGCTGGGTCATTGTCAGTGAGTTCTAGAACCAGCCAGTCCTGAGCAACCCGCTGTGTCCAACTTCCAATGTTAGATAGCGCGTTAGCTGGGTAAAGTATCCGAAAGTTGCGGTGCTTGAACGAACGCAACGATGAGTTATTGGACACAAAACCAATCTACCTCCAGTATTCATGAAACATGAATGTATGCGAGGCAGTGCTGTCAGAGAGGGACTTCTCTGGCTAACGATGGAGTATGTTAGCTTTTCTTTGAGCGTTCTTTGCTAAGACCAATTGCAAACGCAGCAGCTGCAGCAATTAGAACACCAAGAGCAGCAAGAATGTTCGAGTCGCTTTGAGTCTTTGGCATAGCTAAGCCATTAGCCGACATTAGGTCAATTCCCTTTTCCATTATTGGAACACCATTGTCATCAACTGGGAGGCTGTTGTACATAACGTCTGGGCAAGCAGTGAGCTCAGCACCATTCTCATCGACAACAGTTCCGCAACCGACTGCTGGGTCGATTGGTTCTGCACCCACAGGCGGGACAGCACTTCTTGGACAGACATAAGATTCTGTGTTACCTGCAGCGTCGACATTTGTCCAACAGCCGTTCTCATCGATACCTGTACTTGCCACTGAGTAAGCAGCTGGGTCTGGGTCAACAGCTTCACCATCTGTAGCTGTGATTGCGATTGGCTCGATTGGGGCACACTCTGACATGCCATTAGGTTCAAAGCCTGTAGCACAACTAAGTGCTTGTGATGCGCCAACGGATAAACCTGAGAAGGCTGCAGCCATCATGCCAATGATTAGGAACTTTTGTAGTTTCATAAGAATCTCCTTCAGTGATTAGTTTCAGACTACTCCTGAAATAAACACTTTTGGATATCGATAGGCTGTGAATATCCTCAAAAGAAGAAAGACGTCATGACTGAACCAAAATTGCTATGGTCCCAAGAATTCAACCAAATAGCGGGGACAGCGCCGGATGCTCAAGTATGGGGAAGAGATCTAGGGGATGGCACTAGCCACGGGATTCCGGGCTGGGGTAACAACGAATTACAGGTTTATACAGACCAGAACGCCTTTACTGACGGCCAGAGCCTAGAAATAGAAGCCAAACAGGTTACCGACGGCTCTTCTGGGGATGCATACTATGGGCCTGTCCAATGGACCAGTGCTCGTCTAGTAACCAAGAACATAATGCACGTCAAATACGGTCGTATTGCTATAAAGGCAAAAGTCCCTGCTGGAGTTGGCCTCTGGCCAGCCTTCTGGATGCTGGGTGAGCCAATGGATGTTCAAGGTTGGCCCCTAGCAGGGGAAATCGACATTATGGAGTTCGTAGGTAAGAAACCCCTGGAAGCTCTAGGAACTCTTCATGGTCCTGGTTATTTCGGGGACAACGGCTGTGGCGGGAAGCTAAATGCCGAAACTCCCCTTTCAGATGACTGGCATGAATTCTCCATAACCTGGAAACCAAATGAGATCACTTGGTTTGTTGATGACCAGCAATACTTCCAAGCAACACCAGAAAGCGTCGCACCTAATCAGTGGGTTTATGAACACCCTTACTATCTCCTACTAAACCTCGCAGTTGGTGGAAACTTAGGCGGACCATTGGCCGCAGATCTTCCATCAAGCAACAAACTCTTAGTTGAACACATCAGAATCCATGAGTTTGAAGGCTTTGGAGAAATCTTTTGGATCAACAACTAGTAGCACTCTTCCTAACAGTTGCTGTTGCTAGCGCTGTTGAGATGGTTGAGGCAGCAACTATTGTTCTCGCACTAGGAGCGTCTAGAGGCTGGCGCTCTGCAATCATTGGATCTGTTGCAGCCCTTGTAACGCTTGCGCTAATTGTTGTTATTGGTGGACCATCAATTTTGTTGGTGCCCATCGAACTACTTCGACTACTTGTTGGGGTGCTGCTACTGGTGTTCGGTCTCCAATGGTTACGCAAAGCGATTCTCAGAGCCAGCGGCTTTAAAGCTCTTCATGACGAAGAGAAGATTTTTCAAGCCGAAGTAGATTCAGCGAAGACTGCAGAAAAAGTAAAAATCCTTTCGGGTTTAGATAAGTACTCATTCACACTTTCTTTCAAGACCGTATTACTTGAAGGTTTTGAAGTGGTATTCATAGTTCTCACTTTCGGGGCACTAAAAGGCGCCCTCGTTACTGCCACGCTTGCCTCTTTTGTTTCACTTGTTGTAGTGGCAGCCGCAGCATTCGCAATTAGAAAGCCACTAACCAAAGTGCCAGAAAACACCATGAAGTTCATTGTCGGCGCTATGGCAACAACATTCGGAATCTTTTGGACCACAGAGGGGCTAAGAATCGAATGGCCATTTGCGGATCTATCCTTAATCCTTATTGCGCTTGTAGTCGTGCTTGTTTCCTTCGGGTGCATTATCTGGTTGCGGGCACGCACACCAAGTAAGAAAGAGAAGAAGGAAAGCTACAAAGTATATTCACCAGCTATTAGAGCGCTAAAGAGTGCTCTCGAATTTATCTATGATTTAGTAATTGGGGATGAGTGGGTCACCGGGGCGTGCTTGTGGTTGATTGTCGCCATATCGACACTTATCGCAATACCTGCAAGTGCTTGGTATTTGGTTCTAGCGTTCTTCGTGTTTATACTTCCCCTGGGTTTGCTCAGACAAGCCCCGCTTAAATCCAAAAGCTAGAAAATTTCAATTTTGCTAAAAGCGGGATACATTTGTCTCCGCTTGGGCAACAGAATTGCGTCAGCAGACCTAAAAGTCAAATAAAGCAAAAATTTTGCCTTTCTGCGACTTTCCACAGAGTTTAAGCGTGTTCCCGTTTAACTGGATAATATCGGTTATGGATGCAAACGCATGGGGCTTGATTAAAGTCAGGTAGTTTTACAATTATGGTAACTAAGCAACAACCCGAGCACATTGAATCGGCATGGAATTGGTTTGTCTCTAAGTATGAGAAGCAGGGATACAGGTCTCTAAACCAGTTTGCGATCGCAACAGGTATGCAGAAATCAAGCCTGAGCCGCTATTTCCACCTAGAACGAGAAATCCCTTCTGGGACTATTGGCAAGTTGTGTAAAGAGCTAAAGGTCTCTCCTGAGGAGCTGCTAAAGGCTGTCGGCGCGCTTGGCTGGCCTGCGAAACTTACTCGTTCTCGGAAATAAGTAAGTGTCTTCCTTGTTCTAGGAAGTCCCTTTCACAGTCATTTTCTGCCCAGAGTCTAATAACCCTGCCGAGGATCTGTTCGTGAAGAACTCCTTCGCAGGCTTTCCTGACCACTTCCTTTGGCGTACCCATTTGTAGGATGACCCTAAGCACCCCAGGTTCACGTAGCTCAAAGGCCGGGATGGTCGGCCCCTTCATTGCTAGTATCTCAATCTTCAAATAGTCCCCATGCTGCTCGGTGGTCTATATCCCCGTTGGGGAACATCTCGAATATTGTATGACCCCCCTCCGACATTCACGGGGAACTAGGCGACTTTGAAGCAATTTCTTCTCATGCGAGAATAGAGCCATGACTATACACACACATCTTGCAACCCTTCATACCAACTACGGAGCCATAAAGGTCAACCTGTTTGGCAACCATGCCCCTAAAACTGTTGAGAACTTTGTTGGCCTAGCTGACGGCTCAAAAGATTGGGTTCACCCGAAGACCGGTGCTAAGCACACGGATACTCCTCTATACAGCGGAGTAATCTTCCACCGCATCATTCCAGGTTTCATGATCCAAGGTGGTGACCCGACAGGAACCGGCATGGGCGGTCCTGGTTATAACTTTGGAGATGAGATCTCAGACCAAAATTTCAACGACCCATACAAACTAGCGATGGCTAATGCTGGCCCTGGCACCAACGGGTCGCAATTCTTTATCACCGTTGCGCCAACCGGATGGCTCTATGGCAAACACACAGTATTCGGTGAAGTTGCTGATGAAGATTCGAAGAATGTAGTTGATGCGATTGCTGCTGTTGACACTGGTGCAAATGACAAGCCAAGAGAAGATGTCGTAATCGAATCTATTTCTATTGAAGCGGTTGCTTAACTAAGTGAGCCAAATCACAACCTGTTACAAACATCCCGATCGTGAGACTGGGGTGTCTTGTCAGCGTTGCGATAAATACATCTGTGTTTCATGTGCAACCCCTGGAGCAATTGGTTTCTTGTGTCCAGAAGATGCAAAAGATCGAGTGAAGATTCAGCGACCGAGTTTTGCTAAATCTCCTTTTCAAGCAGCGCCTGTCACAATCGTTCTTATCGCGATTAACGTTCTCGTATACATCGCGCAACAGCTAAACCCCGACCTGACAAATTGGCTGCTTTATGCGAAGTACCCACAAGACACTACTTACGGCAGTCTGTTCAGAGTACTAACATCTTCTTTTGCGCACAGTCCTGATCAGATCACTCACATACTCTTCAACATGTACTCGCTCTACATTTTAGGAACAATCATTGAACCAATGATTGGCAAACTACGTTTTCTCGCTTTGTATTTGTTGTCAGCGTTTGGCGGTGGGATCGGAGTATTACTTCTAGCCGAAGTCGGAGTTAGCGTTGTTGGCGCAAGCGGGGCAATCTTTGGTTTGATGGGTGCATATTTGGTATTGCTCCGTGCACTAAAGCTTGATGCTAGACAGATGTATGTCTTGATTGGTATCAACTTATTCCTAGGTTTCTTACCGGGCATTGCCTGGCAAGCTCACATAGGTGGATTAGTTGTTGGAGCTGCAGTTGCTCTTGTGTTAGCTAAAACAAGGAGTCGCGAACAGCAGTCAACTCAAATTGGGCTACTAGTTGGAATTGTTGTAGTTCTAGCTGGGCTTTGGGTATACGGTAATTCTTTATTACCGACTTTCGTGAATTACTAATTACTTCCAGCGAGTTAAGAAGCCGAAACCAACCATCATCAAACCAAATCCGATGACGATGTTACCTGCGCCTAGGTTAATAGGTGATCCTGAACCTAGTGGGTACACAGTCTGGCTGATGTAGTAAACCATGATCCAGATAAGACCAAGAATCATCAAAGTTAGAGTCACTGGTAGGAACCAAGCAGGGTTAGCACCATCTGATTTCTTAGACACCTTGACGGAGTCAGGTATCTCAGGCTTGGCAGGACGCTTACGTAGGTTAGTTGGTTTCTGTTCGTTTTCAGACATGGGGTAATTCTATTACGCCACATCCCCTAACAAGTTAGGCTTTAAAACCTAATGGTCAAGATCCTCGTTCTAGATAACTATGACTCCTTCGTCTATACCCTCAATGGGTATCTCCAGCAGTTAGGGGCTGAGACTGAGGTGCTTCGTAACGATGTGGTTCCTGAGAGCCAGCTACCTGAATTACTAGCCAAATACGATGCAGTGCTGCTATCGCCTGGACCTGGCACCCCAGCTGCTGCTGGCTTAAGTATCGCCACCGTAAAGCTCTCCCTAGCTACAGGTAAACCCATATTCGGTGTTTGCTTAGGCCACCAAGCCATCGCTGAGGCCATGGGGGCAACAGTTACCAACGCTGAAGAACTAATGCACGGTAAAACCAGTTTGGTTTATCACGATGACAGTCTCATCTATAAAGATGTTCCAGAACCCTTTACAGCAACTAGATACCACTCGCTAGCTGTTGTGACGGAAACAGTCCCAAAGGATTTACTAATCACCAGCAAAACTGCAGGTGGAGTGATCATGGGTCTGCAACACAAGAGTTTGCCAATCTATGGAGTGCAATTTCACCCAGAGTCAGTTCTTACTCAAGGCGGTTATCAGATGCTCGGCAACTGGTTGGAATCAATCGGGCTCAAAGGTGCTGCAACTAAAGCCAAAGGCTTAAACCCGTTGGTAAATCTCTAACCAATACATTCAAGGGTCAGTGTAATTGTCTGGCCCTGAGGCTGTTCACCAGGGGCTAGCGATTGAGCGATAACAGTTGTGCCAGCTGTTCCTAAACAGTCAATTGCTACATCAGTTTGAACAATGTATCCAACAGTCGGTGCAGATAGCTGAGCGCTTGCATCGATGAGTTCCAGATTGACGACGTCAGGGACTTTGACCAATCCGGTTGAAATTACAAGATTCACAACTGACTTAGCAGCAACAGAAGTGTTTGCTAACGGGTCAGATGAGATAACTAAGTTCTGCGCAACGGTTGCTGAATCAGATTGGGTAATTGTTCCTAGAACTAGCCCGACAGAACTCAAGGCAGTTAACGCGTCGGCCTCGGTCATCCCCGTCAGGTCTGGAAGTAAAACTTGTTCTTTGCCGGCAGAGACTAAAACAGTAATTGTTGTTTTAGCACCAACCTCAACGCCAGCTGGTGGATCAGTTGAAATCACTAAACCACTTTCAACCGTGTCACTCATTTGCAACTGCTTATCAACCAAAAGGTTTTGACCAGTGAGGGTTGAATATGCCTCATCGTAAGTTTTACCTATAACGTTGGAAACCGTAATCTTGTTATTTGTGTTACCACTGAAGTTAAACATCGACCCACCACTGGCGATGATCCAAACCAGAAGACCTATAAGCAAAACAGCTAGACCGCTACCAAACCCCCAAATCAATGATGCTGATGGTGGCTCACCACTGCTCTTGGGCTTAGCTGTTGTAATTACCTGGGTAGGTCCGGTGGCAAACCCCAACTGGCTGAATGCGTCGTCTTCAGCAGAATCCAGCACCACAGTTTCATCAGATGTGGCAATGGCTGGTCTGTTGATCTGCTGAGTTGCCTCCTCATTAGCAGAGGCGATTAGCTCCTCAAACGGATCAACTGTTGGCAACACAGGTGCAACAACAGTTTCAACAATTGGCTCCATCGGAGCTGTTGCCGGTTGTTGATCATCCGACCAGGTAGCAACAGATTGGCCCAGGACCGCTGCTGCTAAGGCTGATCTGAATTCACTAGCAGATTGGAATCTTTGCTTTCTTTCCTTGCTAAGAGACTTCATAACAACAGAGTCAATAGCTAGAGAAATACTTGAGTTAACAACTGACGGTGATGGTGCTGTTTCGCTCACATGCTGATAGGCCACAGACACTGCGGTGTCTCCAGTAAAAGGCGGACGACCGGTAAGCATTTCATAAAGCAAAACACCGGTTGAGTAAAGATCTGTTCTGTTATCAACAGTTTCACCTCGAGCCTGCTCAGGTGAGAAGTATTGAGCGGTACCAACAATTCCATTGGTCTGAGCAAGAGTTGCTGATGAATCACTAACCGCCCTAGCTATACCAAAGTCCATCACTTTGATGGCGTTGCTTTCCGTAATCATTACGTTGGCAGGTTTTATGTCGCGGTGAATTACTCCAGCGGCATGAGAGAACTCAAGAGCAGTTAAGACACCAGTGGCATAAGCGATAGCTTCTTGCTGAGTAAGTTTTCTTTGACGAAGAATGTCTCTCAGCACATCGCCACGAACTAATTCCATAACAATGTATGGCAGGTGTCGCTCAACTCCATTGCCATCGACGGTGATCTCATCTCCGGCGTCATAAACTCTAACGATTGTTGGGTGAGCCATCCGAGCGGATGCTTGCGCTTCCTGACGGAACCTAGCTTCAAAACTTGAGTCCGCTGCAAGGTCTGCTTTTAGTAATTTGATGGCGACAGTTCTACCGAGTCTGGTGTCAACTCCTGAGTAAACCTCAGCCATGCCGCCACGACCAATGAGCTGACCTAATTCATAGCGTCCAGCGATGACACGCGCTGAGTCGTTCATCGGTAGCTCCATTCGGGTTTTGCGGTTTCTCCAAGTTTATCTTTGTGACTTGATTTGAAACTAAGACTTAGCCGTTAGTTCACAACTGTGTTTGGGTCCGGTTCCTGTTGATAGTAGTAAACCTGAACTGTACTTCCCTTAACCACATTTCCCAGTGGTGTGATGTTGTAAACCTGAGAGAGGCGTGGGTCATCTGCAGGGACTGAAGTTCCAGCAATTGGATCAACGACTAGACCAAGCTGGCTAAGTTGTGGCACCACAAGTGAAACATCTAACTCTTGGTAGTCGCTCAACAGGATCGCAACCGTTTCTTCTGTTTTGGTTGGTGTCGGTGTTGGTGTTTGGCTAGCCGTCTGTGAAGGTGATGGGCTAGGGCTAATAGTTGGCTTAGGGGCAACTATTCCGGCCCAGGTTATTACTGCGATGGTAGTGAGCAGAATGACGACTAGGGCCAACCACGGCCAAACAGCTGGCACTGGAGCAGTTGGTTTGGTATCAGTGTCAATGACAGTTGTTTCATCACTGACTTCAAGCGTTGCCGGTGGGATGACCGCATTGATTGGTATAGGTCCCAGGGCATTCGATAGAAGGGCTTCAGCTCTAGCTGCTAACGCAAGTGCAGAACTAGGTCTTTGATCAGGCTTCTTAGCCATGCAGTCCATAATTAGCTTCTGCAGTTTGGCATCAACATGTTCCGGAAGTGGTGGCGGTGTTTCATTGATCTGAGCCATGGCGATTGCCATTTGAGTTTCACCCTTGAACGGTCTTTTGCCAGCGAGTGCTTCAAATGCCACAATTCCTAGCGAGTATATGTCTCCAGAGGCGCTAGCCGGCTTACCGGTAGCTTGTTCTGGAGCTAAGTATTGGACGGTACCCATTACCTGACCGGTTTGGGTAAGGGAGACCTGGTTAGCTACGCGAGCAATACCGAAGTCAGTTATCTTCACTTGACCGTCTGGGGAGATCAATAAGTTGCCAGGCTTAATATCTCTATGGACTAGACCTTCTCTGTGAGCAGCATCAAGTGCTAAAGCCGTTTGAGCAATGATAGAAATCACTTGCTGTTCCGGCAGTGTCTTTTCTCTTTCGAGAATTGAGGAAAGCGATTCACCAGGGACAAGCTCCATAACAAGATAAGCACTACCGTCATCTTCACCGTAGTCATAAACATTGGCAATGCCATCATGGTTGATCATGGCCGCATGTTTGGCTTCCGTTCTAAATCTCTCAACAAAGTCAGGGTCACCCATGTATTGCTGTTTCAGAATCTTGATTGCAACTTGACGAAGAATTACTTCATCCTGTGCTTGCCAAACTTCACCCATGCCACCGGTTGCAATTCGCTTAACTAGTCGGTAGCGATCACCGTAGAGTTTTCCTTCTTCTGGTTTCATTTACCTAACACCGCCTGCATTACTTTCTTAGCGATAGGGGCAGCAACAGAATTGCCTCGACCTGATTGACCGAAGCCGCCACCGTTTTCAACGACAACTGCGATAGCAACTTTAGGGTTGTTAGCTGGAGCAAAACCTGTGAACCATAGTGTGTATGGTTGGCCAACACCATTTTCAGCGGTGCCTGTCTTACCTGCAACAACAACACCTGGGATTCGGGCATTGGAACTAACACCGTTAGCAACAGCGGCAATCATCATGTTCTTCACTGACTCAGCAGTGCTAGTGCTGATAGATCTTCTAAGTTCTGTTGGCTTGGTTTCTTGCAGCAAAGTTAAGTTAGACGTGAATATCTGATCAACTAAATAAGGTTGCATTTGGATGCCATTATTGGCAATGGCCGCTGCGACCTGCACCATCTGTAACGGGCTAACCCGAACATCAAATTGCCCAAATGATGAAAGCCCTGTTTGAGAATCATCCATGCCTGTTGGGTAAACACTTGCAGTTGACTTCATAGGAATTGTTACTGATTCTCCAAAACCAAACTTCTTAGCTTGTGCTGCAATTGCATCTTGGCCTAAAGCAATACCTAATTGCGCAAACGGAATGTTGCAGGAGAGTTTTAGTGCGGTAGCGATAGAAACCTTCGGTGCTCCACCACAACTACTTTCACCAGAGTTGGTGATCGTTGTTTTAGTGCCAGGCAAGGTGTATTTGCGTGGATTAGGCAGCGTGCTCTTAGGTGTGTATTTACCTGATTCAAATGCAGCTGAGGCAACTACTAGCTTAAAAATAGATCCAGGTGCGTATAAGTCTCCACCGATGGCTCGGTTGATTAGTGGAGCGTCTTTTCTAGTGAGTAGTTTTTTGTAATTCGCAGAGGCGTCGGCGGTGTTGTGGGTAGAAAGCAGGTTGGCGTCAAAGCCAGGCTTGGAAACCAGAGCAATGATCCTGCCGGTAGATGGGTCCATTGCTATAACAGCGCCTTTGTTATCCCCCAGAGCATCCCAAGCCACCTGTTGAACCTTTTCATCGATACTGAGTTCAACTGAAGCACCGGTAACCGGGTTACCAGAGAACAGAGCATTCAATTGCTCAAAGAACTGTGCTGAGTTATCTCCTCGTAGTGAGCTATCTAGGAAATTCTCTAACCCAGTTCGGCCTTGATAAAGGGAATAGAAGCCAGTGATCGCGCTGTATTGCTGCCCTGAATACTTTCTGAGGAAGTGGTAAGCGTCGCTAGACGGGTTTGATTCAGCAATCGGGTTGTTATCTACCAAGATGGCACCACGTTGGGTCTTATAGCCATCAAAAACAGCTCTTTGGTTACGGGAGTCATTGTTTAGAGATTCTGCGTTGACTACCTGCATCGCGCTAGCAGCAACAAACAGGGATAAAAACATCAAGAGGATGATATTGGCAACTCTTCTAATTTCTGGAGTCATCTAGTTCACCGTCCCAGCTTTAGGGAGGGTATCAGATAAACGCAATAGCAATGCGATGATGATCCAGTTTGCAACTAAAGATGAACCACCGGCAGCCAGTAGTGGTGTTGTCAATCCAGTTAGTGGAACAACTCTAAAGACTCCGCCGATAACGATGAAAACCTGTAATGCAATTACGAAACCTAGACCGACTGCTAGCAATTTACTAAAGTCATCAGAGTGCGCATTAGCAACGCGAAGCGCTCTAGCCACTAGAAGCAAATACATTGCAAGAACTGCAAAGATACCCACAAGACCGAGTTCCTCACCGATAGCAGACATGATGAAGTCGCTGTTCGCTAGTGGAACTATCTGTGGCAAGCCACCACCTAAACCAGTGCCGAATAAACCGCCGTGTGCTAAACCAAACATTGACTGAACTATTTGGTAGGAGCCACCAACTGCTGAATAGTTAGATTCGTTTAGTGGATCTAACCAACCATCTAAACGACCACCAACATAGCTCATGAACCTAGATGCAATAACTGCACCGCTAATAAACATGATGAGACCAACAAAGACGTAGAACGCTCGGGCGGTTGCAACATAAATCAAAACCAAAAAGAGACCGAAGTAAAGAAGTGAAGTTCCTAGATCTCTTTGCAAAACCAAGACAGCAAGTGAGGCTAACCAGATGAAAGCAATAGGCCCTAGCTCTCTAGCTGGTGGGATACGAATTCCTAAAACTTTACGACCGACAACAGCAAGTGATTCACGTCTTGAGGTTAGGTAGCCAGCAAAGAAAATAGTCAGCGCAATTTTTGCTAATTCGCCTGGTTGAAAACTGAGTGGGCCAAGGTTTACCCACAGGTGTGCTCCGTTGATTGTTTTACCAATTATTGGAAGTAGTGGAAGAACTAACAGCGCAACACCAACAGCCATAGAGATGTATATGTATTTGCGCAACGAGAGGTGGTTTTTGATACCCCAGAGAACTGCTCCCGCGATTAGCATCGCCACTGCCATCCAGATGACCTGTCGTTGACCAACTGTTCTATCTAGATCTGCTAGTGGTTTAGCTAAGTCGAGCCGGTAGATCATGACTATGCCCAGGCTGTTTAGAAAGAAGCCGGTTGGTAGTAGTAGGGGATCTGCATCACTGGCCTTGAAACGTAAAAGAAAGTGGAACCCGAGAGCTAGCACTACTGGCACACTCCAGAAAAACCAACCCTCGGGGTCCAAGACCTGGAGAGTTGCGAGTTGAACCTGAGCTAATGCAAATGCGTAAACACCAAAAGTAAAGATCAACATGATCAGCTCAAGGTTGCGCTTAGCGGGCATCACCCGAACTCTTTTTGCTTTAGCCATTATCAACGCTCATAGCAATTTGATTTAGCTTTTCTTTGGCATCAGCTAAAGAGTCAGCCGAAATACTCCGTTGAAGTAAGTCCTTTTGAAAATCAGGGAGAGTATCAAAACTCAGATCAGACTCTTCATAAAGATGAGAGAAACCAAAACCAGCGAAGCTTTCTTTGATGCCTTGGTAGATAGCGACCTTGCCATCTTGCACACCTAGGTAATACCTAGTTTGGGTATAAGAGTAAATGCCCCAGATGCTGGCTCCCGCGACAGCGGCAAGAAGGACAAAGAACAATAGGCCACGTAGTTTCCAGTTGCGGACCTTACCGCCGAATTCCTTCACTGCCTGGGCAAAGGCAGGGTCATCAACAGCTAGATACTCTTCTTTACCTGCTGAGTTTCTAAAGGAATCTAGCCAGGCCTTGGGGCTAAAGATCTCCAGGATTCTGCCGGCGCTATTCGGTTTGATGACTACCTCATTAGCGGCAGAGCCCAACCAGGTTATGCCTTGGGATGGGACATCCTCATCGGATTCGAAGACTTCAACCAAGATAACCGTTACGTTATCTGGCGCACCATATTCTTTGGCTTCATCAATTAGTAATCCAGCCGCTTCATCAAGATCAGTAACTTTCATATTCTCTTCGATGATTGCGTTAGGAACGACACCGCAAAGACCATCAGAGCAAAGCAAGAATCGATCTCCTGGTAAAACATCAACCGGATACACATCAAACTGTGGTTCATCTGATGCATCACCAAGTACTCGCATCAAAACATTTCTTCGCGGGTGATACAGCGCTTCCTCTTCAGTAATCCGACCTGAGTCAACCAGTGTCTGTACAAAAGTATGGTCTTTTGTAATTTGATTCATGACGCCATCGCGAAGCAAATACACTCTCGAATCACCGATGTGGGCAACAGTTGCTCCAACACCTGTGAAAACAAGTGCGTCCATGGTTGTGCCCATGCCAGATAGGTATGAGTATTCACGAACAGTGTTAGTGAGTTTCTCGTTTGCGCTCTGCATAGCTTCAAGCAGTGTGCCAACAGCTAAATCGGCGTCTTCATACACATCATCAACTTGAGCAACGAGCTGCGTTGCTAGTGCTGAAGCAATGTCACCTCCAGCATGCCCACCCATACCATCAGCCACAACAAAAAGGTTTACGCCAGAGTAACCAGAATCCTGATTACTGCTTCTGATTTTTCCACGATCACTTTTTGCAGAGCTTAGGTATTTATAAGCCATGGCTAGCCACGCAATTCAAATGTTGTTTTACCAATACGAATTTGCATGTCTCGCTTGATGGCAACTGGAGCGCCAATGCGTTGACCATCAACGTAAGTTCCATTGGTTGAGTTCAAATCTTGGAGCAACCAACCATCATCAACTTTTTGAATACGAGCATGCTGAGACGAAACGTAGTCATCATCTAAAACAAAATCACTGTTAGGTGCTCTTCCGATTCGGATTTCTCGTCTATCTAGCACCAGATCAGTTCCAACTAGTGGACCTGCTATAACTACCAACTTGGTTGGCAAGCTATTCATGGCAGATACAACAGTGGCTGATTCTGGTGCAGAGGAGAAGTCTGTGATGTTAGTAAGTCCTGTGGTGGGCGATGAAACCGTAGTCGGGATGTTCTTCTCAACTACTCGGGATAACACCCTTTCGCTGAATAGATCTGCGCGGATGATTGAGACAATGCTTAAAATAAATAACCACAAAACAAGCAGGAAACCCGCTCTAACAATAAATAGTGCTAATTCACTCACGATGCATTCTCATTCTTAGCGACAACCCTAAAAACAAAAACAGTTCGACCAGCTTCGATAGTGCTATCGGCAGGAAGTGTTTGGGATTTCACTAATCTGCCAGCTAACTTAGTGCCATTGGTTGAACCCAGGTCTTCGACAGTTGCGCTACTGCCATCCCAGCTAATCGCAAAATGAACCCTAGAAAGACCGGTGTCATTTACTTGGATATCCGCAGAGGCATCTCTACCTACAGTGGTTCGTGATTTAGCCAAAAGGTAGCGCTTGCCGCCAAAATCAATTGCAGGAGCCCAAGCAACAGTTTCCATCTGGATAGCAGTGCTGGAAGCCGATACTTGCACTTGGCCTAGGGCAAGCGAACCTAGGGCCTCAACCTCGATACTCAACTCAGCGCCAAACTGGTATCTCTGCTTTTTAGCGTGGGCGAGGAGTTGCTTTTTGACTTCAGAAACCAGATTTTCACCCATCGGCCTGAGTCTTGCGTAGTCAGCTTGCGATAGTTGAACTAGGTAGCCATTGGGGGCAAGGATCCGCTCACGGTCAACAACTGCTGCCCCTGCATCCATCTTGGCTTTGATGGCAGCACTGATCTCAACAGGTTGAATCTGTGACTTAAAGGCTTTTGAGAAGGCACCATTCACAAAACGCTCAAGGCGGCGCTCAAATTTCTCAATAAGACCCAAAACGTATCCTTACTTGCTCTCAAACAAGTTTAAGGTCAATAGTCCAAAGTCTGATAAAAACCTGCCAATAAGGTTACGTGAACCTGAATTTAGGCAATTGATGCTTCAAATCTGCGTAGGTTAGTTCTGTCAGCACCAAATGAAAGGCAACAAGATGAATCTAAGAAACAGAATTGCTCTAATTGCAACTTCAGCTGTAACGGTTGGAGCTATTGTTCTTGCCGGACCTGCTCTAGCACACACTAAGCCAGGGCCAAAGGCAACAACTAAGCCAGCAGCGACTGCAACAGCTACACCTGCACCAGTAGTTACCCCGCCAGCATTTGGTGGCCCTGACAAAGATCGCCATGGTAAAAAGCACGATGGACGCGGCCCTAGAGAAGGCGCTGCTCCAATTGCTCAGACTGTCACAGTTGATGTCCCAGAAACAGGCACATACCAATTACTTGTTACTGAAGTAAAGCCTGCTAACACTTCACCGACTCAACCAGTTGTTGCTCCTGATCGTCCAGATCACAGTTTCACAGTTCCTGTTACAGGTACTGGCTCACAAACAGTTACTTTGAACTTGCCTCACCCAGGTAATTACACAGTGGCTCTTGTGAATGTTGTTTCCACACAAAGCATCACAGTACCTCTAACCAAATAAGTTCCATCCCTCTCCGGTTAGTTAAACTAAACCCCAAAACCAAATCGGTTTTGGGGTTTAGTTTTTAAGCTACTTCGTGTTTGCGTTTGCCACGAGTGTGAGTTGGACTGCAACCTAGATTCACTGGCTCTGCTGCGCAACCATCGCATAAAAGAATTAGATCGCGACAGCCGAGAGCTGTGCAGTTTCTAAAGCGAGAAGTTGGTGCCGAGCACTTCTCGCATTCACCGATAGTTTTTGCATCTTCAGTGAAGTTGATATTCAACCTGTCATCGAAGACATAAAGAGATCCTTCCCAAAGTGAACTATCACCTTGAGACTCTCCGTAACGAACAATGCCGCCATCGATTTGATAAACCTCTTTGAAACCGTTCTCAATCATTACCGCACTTAAGATTTCACAGCGTATGCCTCCGGTGCAGTATGTGACCACCGGGCGGTCTTTAATGTGGTCATACTTACCACTCTTGATTTCAGCAACAAAGTCATGGGTGGTTTGGACATCTGGAACGATTGCGTTTTTGAACTTTCCGATTTTGGCCTCAAATGCATTTCTGCCGTCGAAGAAGACAACTTCGTCGCCTCTATCGGCTACCAGCTGGTCCACGGCCTTTGGCTTTAGGTGCTTGCCGCCATTAGTTACTCCGCGCTCGGTCACCGTGATGGCGTCTGGGGCGTTAAACGCGACGAGTTCGTTTCTTACCCGAACCCTTAGTTTTGGAAAGTCATTGCCGGTGCCCATTGACCACTTGAAGTCAATCTTCTTGAAACCGTTGTATTGCTTGGTAGTTTTTACATATTTCTTCAGAGCTGACATGTCGCCACCTAGGGTGCCGTTGATGCCGTGCTTGGAAATCAGAATGCGTCCTTTTAGCCCCAGGCTCTCGCATAGGTTCTGCTGCCACAGCTTGACAGCCTCCGGATCTGAGATCGGGGCAAAGCCGTAGTAAAGGATGATTTTTTGTAGTTCCACTCTTGTAATTGTAAAGATATATGGATGGCCCTAACAGCCCTAGAATTACCTCATGACTAATACTCAAGGAATCAATAAATCTGGATTTGACCACTCAGTTCGTCCTCAAGACGATCTTTTCAAACATGCCAATGGGGATTGGCTAAAAAACGAAGAAATCCCTGCAGATCAAGCAGTTCACGGGTCTTTCTATAAGCTCCGCGACGACTCAGAGGACGCTGTTAAAGCGATTCTTGAGGAAGCTGTTGCTAACCCTAAGCCAGGCGTAAGCCAGCAAATTGGGGATATGTATGGTTCATTCCTCGATGAGGCAAGAGTTAATGAGTTAGGAGCTGCTCCTATCGCTGTTGATCTAGAGCGCATCCGTAACGCTAACTTTGCTGACCTCTCTCACCTAATGGGTGAATTAGAGCGAGGTGGGACACCAGGTCTATTTGGTTTCTATGTAAACAATGACCCAGGTAACCCTGAGCGATACCTAGTTAACATGTTCCAAGGCGGCCTTGGTCTTCCTGATGAGTCTTACTACCACGACGAGAAGTATGCATCGTTCCGCGACGCATACACTCCTTATGTTGCGAAGATGCTTCAGCTAGCAGGTTGGTCAGCAGAACAAGCTGATAAAGATGCAGCTGCAATCATGAACTTCGAAACCAAGTTGTCGAAGTTGCACTGGAGCGTTGTTGAAACTCGCGATGCTGAGAAGACATACAACCTCAAGACATTCGAGCACCTAAAGAAGATGAGCCCAACATTTGATTGGAGCGCATATCTTGCAGGTAACGGTTTTGACGAGAAGATCCTTTTTGAATCCGTTGTGATGATGCCTTCATTCTTCGAAGGCCTAGACACAGTTTTCAACGAAGCAAATATCGTTGAAGCCAAGTTGTGGCTGCAGTGGCAGGTTATCAACACCACAGCTCCTTACCTAAGCGATGATTTCGTTAACACTCGCTTTGATTTCTATGGGAAGACCCTAACCGGTCAACCAGAGATGCGTGCACGCTGGAAGCGTGGGGTGCAGCTTGTTGAGGGTTCTCTCGGTGAAGCAGTTGGAAAGATTTATGTTGAAAAGCATTTCCCACCAGCAGCTAAAGCCCGCATGGACGTTTTGGTTAAGTGGCTTATCGAGGCATATCGCGAAAGCATTACCAACCTTGATTGGATGACCGAAGAGACTAAGAAGAAAGCCCTTACTAAGCTCGACAAGTTCAATCCAAAGATTGGTTACCCAAGTAAGTGGAAAGATTACTCAACACTGGTAATCGACAGAAACGATCTTGTTGGTAACGTTCGTCGCGCATCTGCTTGGGCTACCGAAAAGGAAGCCGCCAAGATTGGTGCACCACTAGATCGTGATGAGTGGTTCATGACTCCGCAAACAGTTAACGCTTATTACAACCCAGGCTTTAACGAGATTGTTTTCCCTGCTGCGATTCTTCAGCCACCGTTCTTTAGTCTTGATGCTGATGATGCCGTGAACTTTGGCGGTATCGGTGGAGTTATTGGACACGAAATTGGCCACGGTTTTGATGACCAGGGCTCAAAGTATGACGGCGATGGAGCACTTATTTCTTGGTGGACCGAAGATGACCGTAAGGCATTTGAAGCTCTGACAAAAATTCTCATCGAACAATACGATGAACTTTCTCCTGAATCCTTATCAGATGAATTCAAAGTCAATGGTGCTCTAACCATTGGTGAGAACATCGGTGACTTAGGTGGAATCACAATTGCGTACAAGGCATACCTGATGAGTCTTGGCGGCAAAGAGCCAGAAGTTATCGATGGGCTAACCGGTGCTCAGCGCTTCTTCCTTTCATGGGGCCTTATTTGGAGAGGTAAGTCGAGAGACGAGATCGCTATTCAGCGTCTAGCTACTGACCCTCACTCTCCTAGTGAGTTCCGCTGCAACCAGGTAGCTAGAAACTTCGACTCCTTCTATGAGGCATTTGAAGTTACTGATAAAGACGCGATGTGGTTGGAACCAGCCAAGCGCGTTGCTATCTGGTAGTCACCACTACTTATGAAGCTGTGGCTACGCCTGCTGTGGGCTCACCTGAGCTGGCGTTGGCGTAGCCACCTCAAAGTATCTGATGTTGGGGTTAGAGACTTCGTTGTCTGGCCCACCGATATCGATATTTTCATGCACATGAATAACGGAATTTATCTCACGCTTCTTGATCTTGCTCGCTTTGATCTGATGAAGCGTGCGAGAACCTGGCAGAAACTAAAGAAGCAAAAAGTTCACCCGGTTGTGGTTCAGGAAACAATTACTTTTCGTAAGTCGCTAACTCCTTGGTTAAAGTTTCAAGTGGAAACCAAAATCTTGGGTTGGGATGAACAAGCTTTCTTCATTGGTCAAAGGTTTGTCGTCAAAGGTGAGATTTATGCGGAAGCAGTTGTCAAACTTCGCTTTCTTCAATCTCCTAAAGGAACACCAACGCCAGTTGAGGTAAATGAAAAATTTGGTGGTTGGCCTGGCGATGAACCAGTATTGCCGAAGTGGGTTAGTGATTGGAACAGATATGTTGCTCTGCCTAAGGGCAGAGAGGCAGCTCCATCAGACTGGGTTCAGTAACGAGCCAAAGTTCTTACTTGCAGTCAACGCGCCATCAAGACCAACAATAAGAACTGCTATCTCACTTGCAAGATCGTATTTCTCAACTAGTTCTAAAGCATTTTGACCCGCAGCAAATAATGCAGTTGCCCACACGTCAGCTGTGACGATGTCTTTAGCAACAACCGTTACCTGGCTAATAGAGCTAGCCCAAGCTGAACCCACTTTCGGATTCCAGATGTGATTACCGCGTTCAGCGGTTCCGGAAGTTGCAACGGCTCTAAACGGAGTTTCGTTTAAGTTAACGACAGTCAATACTCCGGCTTCGGGACTCGCGATAGTTATCGGTGTGGAGATACCTATTTGCATTGCGACTCCTGAAGAAATGTCTTTGCTCAAACGAATATCTCCACCAGCGTTCATAGCAAAATCTATAATGCCATTCTGCTCTAAAACTTGAGCTGATTTATTGGCGGCCCAAGTCTTAACTAAACCTGAGGGATCGAATGTGTGTTCTGGTGTGAAGGGGCTGAACCAACCGTCCGTTACCTTTGTCCACTTCTCGCACTCATCCCAAATAGTTGACACAACTTCTGGACAATCGCTAACAGAGCATTCGCCTCTAGCTAGTTTGCTAAGCGGTGATTCTGATTTATAAAGGCTAAAGATTTCATCGGCTTCGTGCAAAACCTTCACTGCTTTGTTTATCGCATTATTAAGTTCAGTTTCTGGAAGATCGGTTTTTCCCACAAAACGAAACACTGTCCCCATACAAAACTCGGTATGGCGAAACTCTCTAGTCATTAGAACTGAGAAAGAGCATCGTTTAGAGCACTCATGAATGCATCGGTTGAGTATGTAGCGCCAGACATCATCGATGTATCGAATGAACCGCTCTGTGCAGAGATAGCCAGCTGAACTAGGTACGGGAACGCAGAAGCACGCCCATTTGTGGCCCCAGCCTGGTCAAGGTTAATACTGGTAATAGTTGAACCAGCCTTGGTGACGGTTAGTTGGACAGTGCCGAAGCGGTAATTAATGGGTGAGCTTGTGTGGCTAACCTTTGTGGTTGGTGGCTTTACCGGAGGTTTTGTTGGGGGTTTGGTTGGTGGTTTAGTAGGCGGCTTAGTCGGGGTGGGGGTTGTTTTTGTAGGGGTTGGAGTAGGCGTCCCAGTGTGAGTTGGGGTTGGCTTACCAGTAGGCGTCTTTGTAGGGCTTGGGGTTGGGTCAGTAGTTGGCACGGTCGGGATAGGAGTGAACCCGTTCGCAGACTTAGCGCTAGCGCCAACCTGAACGCCGGTGACGACTGCAATCAGGCTGACTGCACCCATTAGTACTTGGCTTGATTTCCTCACCAGGCGAACTCCTCTGTGTGTATTTGGTTTAGCGGGGTCCCTGTCTTACTCAGTGACCTTTCAACCGCTTTAGTGAAAGCACTTGGACCACAGATGTATACATCTGCATCTGAGATGTTTGGAACCATTGAAGATAATCTTTCGTGATCTGAAAACTGATCATTGACTCCAGCAGGGAACCATGATTGTGGATGTTTTCTAGAACCCTCAAGGATGTGGATATAGAATCCACGACGTTTAGCAATTTCTTTTAGTTCAGAAATTAGTGGGGCATCATTGCTGTTTCTAACGCGGTAGATGATGCTTACCTCCCCTGGCCTTGCTGCCAAGGTTTCCGCTAGTGCTCTAATCGGAGGGGCACCAATACCAGCAGCAACTAGAACTACATGTTCTTTAGTTCTTCTAGCTTCAGTGAAAACTCCGTAAGGTCCTTCAAGAATTACTCTGGTGCCAGGTTTGATGTTTTGCAAAAGAGCAGTGTCATCCCCACGGTTACCAACTGTGAAACGAAGTGAGTCTTTAGTGGGAGCAGCAGAGAGACTAAATGGGTGAGCACGCCACCACTGCTTCCAAGTTATTACTCTCACAATGAAGAATTGGCCAGATGCTGCGCCGAAGGAATCTAGTTTCCGACCTGAGATTCGAATCGATGTTGCATCACTAGATTCAAGAACAGTTTCTGAAACCTTAAGCCCATGAACTCCAGAGAAAAAGATCGGGCTTAGCAATCTGAACCAGATGATGTTAAGAGCTACAAAAAGATATGCACTAACCCAGAAACCAAGAGCTAGCGGTTTCCCAGCTATGTCCACACCTAAGTTGATCTGGTGTGGGATGGCTAGCATCACTGCGCCGTAAGCAAAGAGGTGAATTAGGTACCAAGCTTCGTAAGGCAGGTTTCTTCTTGAAAGGTTTAGTGAAGTTACAACAACGAGAATCATAAGTATGAAAGAAATAGTCGCGTAAACAACTTCAGAGATGCTATTTAACAGACTTACAAGTTCCGCCCAAACATTAAGCGAATCGCTCACGGAGTATGACCAAATAGTTGCAATGAAGTGAGCGATGACTAAGTAGAGAACTGGTTTACCCAGTTTTTTATGAGTGGTTGTTGCACGGTCATGCCCATACAACTTATCTAGCCAGGGCACCCGAGCAATAAGTAGAACTTGGATTAGCAAGAGATCGGTTGCAACTAGAGCACTCAATCTGCCGACCGCGTTCAAAAGATCAGCTGGATTACCAAGGTTGTTTAATCCACCATCAACTAAGAAGGTGAGGGTAACCCAGACAAGGCTCAACCAACCAATGGCTTCGACAAAGTCTTGCTTGCTCTGCATGCGCTTAAACGACTTCACACTCAAGCGCACTCTAGGACTTGGTTCAGCCAATACAAGTGCTCGGGTGTTCTCTTGAGTGCTTTGGGTCATGGCTCAAGTGTGGTGGAGAAGTCTGGATGCTTCCTGAGTGGTTCCTGAATAACGCCTAATAGGTTCAACCTCTGCGATGATTGCCTTGTTTACCAAACAAGGTTGTTTTGCAGGACTTATCTCACGTTCTGCTTGAAGGCGGAGTTAATAGGTGCAAAGGTTTGAACGCGATCAGGTAGCCGCTGATGCTGTTGCTCTTGTCGAAAAATGGCTAGCGGATGCCAAGAAAGTTGGCTCTAGGTCAGCAGCTGAAAAACGCTTAGCCCGAATACTCAAAGACCCTAAAGGCTTGAACTGGACACTTAGATTCGTAGACAGGGTCATTCGCCCCAGAGACAGGAAGGTAGCTGCTGCAGAGCTATCAGTACTATCCAGAGACCTACCGAGGAGCCTGGGAGCTCTAGATCGGCTAACCATCAGAACCGGTGGAGTATTCGCCAAGCCCTTTGCCTTCATTGTCATCCCGATTGCAAAGGCTAGATTAAGACAACTAGTTGGCCACCTAATAGCTGACGCCAGACCCAGAAAACTGAAACGCCACATCAAAAAAGCAAAAAGCAAAAGTATCAGCTTGAACTTAAATCTTCTGGGTGAAGCAGTCCTCGGTGAGCGCGAAGCAAACTATCGTTTTGATGAAACATTCAAATTGCTAAGACGTAAAGACGTTGACTATGTTTCAATCAAACTTTCTGCAGTTGCGAGCCAACTGTCGATGTGGGGGTTCGAGCAAACAGTTGAAAGGCTGGTTGAGAAACTAACCCCGCTATATACATTTGCAGCTGAATCATCAACACCTAAATTTATCAACCTAGATATGGAAGAGTATCGAGACTTGGGGCTAACTATGTTGGTTTTCAAGAAACTACTAAGTAAACCTGAATTACAAAACCTAGAAGCAGGAATTGTGCTGCAGGCATATCTGCCAGATTCATTTGCAGCACTAAAGGAGCTAACCGAGTTTGCGCAACTTAGAACCGCTAACGGTGGAGCTGGCATCAAGGTAAGAATTGTTAAAGGTGCGAACCTGGCAATGGAACACGTTGATGCCAACTTGCACGGTTGGCAAGTTGCAACCTATTCAAGCAAAGCGGAAAGCGATGCAAACTATAAACGTGTTATCGATTATGCGCTGGACGAAAAACGCATCGCCTCGTTACGCATTGGTGTCGCAGGCCACAACCTATTCGATTTAGCTTTTGCTCATGAACTAGCTAAACACCGGAAAATAAATGCAAGAGTTGAATTCGAAATGTTGCAAGGCATGGCTCAACACCTCTCTACTCAGGTAATGAAGAGTGTTGGAAGCCTTCTGCTCTATACACCTGTCGTTAGACCATCAGAATTCCAAGTAGCCGTTGCGTATCTAACTAGACGATTAGAAGAGAACGGCAGCCCAGATAATTTCATGTCTGGAGTATTTGATATCGATTCAGACAGAAACGTATTTGATCGCGAACGCTTGAGGTTTGAAACATCGCTGCGTTTGATGACGCAGCTAAATCAATTACCTTACAGAACACAAAACAGAATAGCTGAGAAGCCGTTAAAGCAAGAACGAGTATTCAGTAATTCTTCCGATACCGATCCGTCACTTCCCAATAACAGAGATTGGATAAGACAAGCTGTAGCAGGTGCTCAAGCGATAGCAGGCAAACTCAAAACCCATGCCGCATACATTGAAGAAGCAAAGATAGATTCATATTCAATTGAAGACTTGGTATCCACAGGCAGAGCATCGGCGGTGGACTGGGGCAGGGACAGCGCAAACCGCAGGCAACTACTGCTTCAGGCTGGGGTTGAACTTGCTAAGCGCAGAGGCACATTGCTTCAACTCATGATGGCTGAAGCTGGCAAGACTGTTGGAGAAGCTGATGCCGAGCTTAGCGAGGCAATTGACTTTGCTAACTTCTACGCACACTCGGTTGATGAGCTAACAGCCACCGAAGAACTCGACGCTGTGGTCTTTGAACCCCACAAACTAGTTGTGGTTACCCCACCTTGGAACTTCCCGGTTGCCATTGCAGCCGGTGGTGTTTTAGCTGCCCTAGCAGCTGGGTCCTCGGTGATTATCAAGCCAGCACCGCAGGTAGCCAACTGTGTTCTGGGGATGGTTGATGCTCTCTGGAGAGCGGGGATTCCTAAAGATGTTTTACAAATAGCGTTCGTGCCAGATAACGAACTAGGGCTGCAGTTAGTTGGGCACGCAGATGTTGATGCTGTCATTCTCACTGGAGCATTTGAAACAGCGCAACTGTTCAAAACGTATAAACCTAAGATGCAGCTCGCTGCAGAGACCAGCGGTAAGAATGCAATTGTAATTACGCAGAATGCGGATCTAGACATAGCGGCAGCCGATTTAGCTAAAAGCGCCTTTGGTCACGCTGGGCAGAAGTGCTCAGCTGCAAGCCTTGGTATCTTGGTTGGCTCTGTCTACAAGAACAAACAATTCTTAGCCCAACTTGTTGATGCAGTTGAGTCAATGAAAGTTGGATACGGTTCTCAGGCAGATGCAAGCGTTGGGCCACTGATTGAACAACCTTCAGAGAAATTACTAAAAGCATTGACAACTTTAGAAAAAGGTGAGACCTGGTTACTTGAACCCAAGCAACTGGACGACAGCGGAAAGCTTTGGCGACCAGGCATTAAGTATGGGGTGAAGCCAGGAAGTTTCTTTCACACCACCGAGTGTTTCGGTCCTGTGCTTGGTTTGATGAGTGCAAATAATTTAGCTCAAGCAATTGAGATTCAGAACAATACCGACTATGGTCTGACCGCAGGGATTCACTCACTCGATGTTGCAGAGATAAAGAGCTGGACTGAACGAATCGATGCAGGAAACCTTTATGTCAATCGCAGCATCACTGGTGCGATTGTTGAACGTCAACCATTCGGAGGACTCAAGCGATCAAGTGTTGGTTTTGGTCTAAAAGCTGGCGGTAGGAATTACATTCTGCAATTTGGAAGCTTTAGAGATAGTACTGAGAAATTTGCTGGTACTAATCAATATCAGATTTATAGTTCCGAAGAAAAAATCGCAAAATACATCCACGCAGTTGAACTGCTCATGGAAAACAACAGAGCGCACCTCTGGTTGGAGATGGCTGCTGCCAGCGATCAGTACTGGTTAAACAATCTATTCAAGTCTGAACTTGAGCCCGGCGATTTGGTTTATGAAGCGAATCACCATCGCTATCTAGGCAATGGTTGTGTAGTTAGAGTCGGCGCAGCGGCAAGCAAAGCCGAACTTGCCAGATTGGTGCTAGCCATGATGCTGACCAACCACCATGAACACTGGATCTCCGTATCACCTGACTTCTTGAAATACCAAGGTCTAACCAACGAGCAACTGCAAGTTCTCACTGGGGGCCTAAGAACCATCGTTGAAGCAGAACTAGATATGAAGATAAAAGCTGGTAGCAGGCTAATCTTGGCTGGCTCTAAGGAGGACAAGGTCCGCGAATTAGAGGCCAACCCAGACCTATTTGTCTATGGCTCAACTATCTCCAAGTCCGGCAGAGTGCTCCTATTGAACATGTATCGAGAGCAATCTATTTCAATCACGCAACATCGTTATGGCGCACTGCAGAGTGAGCTCGTAAATGTTTTTAGGAGCAAGTAGGGTAAATCCATGACTAATCAGCCAGTGACCAAAACTTTCCTTGACCACCTAGGTGTCGAGATCACCTACTACGTGTGGGCTATTGAGAATCCAAAAGCCATAGTTCAGATAGCGCACGGTCTAGGTGATCACGCTAGACGATATGACCACCTAGCGGAGCGCCTAAACAATGCTGGCTATAGCGTTTATGCAGATGACCACAGAGGTCACGGTCAAACCGGTGCTAAGCAAATCGCAACCGGGCAAACCAAAATCATGGGCAATCTAGGTAAAGGCGGGATCAAGGCAGCTTTCGAGCAAGTTCATGATTTAACCAAATTGATTAAGGCAGAGAACCCTGGCAAGAAACTTGTTCTCTTCGGCCACTCTTACGGCTCATTTATTTCACAAAAACTTATCAACCAGTACTCAGATGAATATGTGGCGCTAATTCTTTCAGGTTCATCATTACTAGTGCCAGGTGTTTTAGGAGCTGGTGGCTTCAATAAGAAGTGGGATAAGGAACCTGGTGCCACTGGTTATGAGTGGCTTTCTAGAGATAAGAAAGTTGGCGAGAAGTTTGATGCTGACCCATTAACTTTCTTTGCCAATGCCGCAAAAGTTATGGGAGTCCTAAACGGTTTGCAGTTGTTCTTCACACCTAAGCGAACCATCAGAAAAGATCTACCGGTATTGCTTCAAGCTGGTAGTGATGATCCAATCGGTGCTGAACGTGGTAACCAAATGCTTGCCAACACGTATCGAAACAAGTCTGGATTAGAAAATGTCACTGCAATCATTTATCACGATGGCAGACACGAAATGTATAACGAGATAAACAAGGACGAAGTCATTTCTGACTTGCTTGGGTTTATCCGCACCAACGTTGGCTAAGCCAAAGGCTTAGCAAGCAAATCATGTGTTTCAGGGTGTCTCTTCATATAGGTCACTACGTAAGGGCAAATAGGCCACACTTTACCTAAGTTGTTCTCTTCAACATCCCTAAACGATTCACGCATCAGAATCGCCGCATAGTTCTTTCCCTGGTGAGCAGGATCAACTTCAGTGTGAGGAAATTCAAGCACTCCGTCAACTTTTCGATAGTCCGCGTGCCCTATCTTCTGATCGCCTAGAAACAACTCATATCTAGATAATTCTGAATTGTGAACAACATGCGGGTCCATACTGTTAATCTCTTTCTGTGCAGAACATTTCTAACTACCGGGTCATCCAAGGGGACAACCTCTCTGTTCTGCAGTCTATTCCTGAAAGCAGCATTCAATTGATTTATGTGGATCCTCCTTTTAACACAGGACGTGTGCAGAGCAGAGGGAAGTCAACTACTACCAGAAGTGAAACCGGTAGTCGGATGGGCTTCAAAGGTCAGCGCTATGACATCGTCAAAGAAACAATTCTCAGCTACGACGATGAATTTGCAGATTACTGGGCCTTTCTAGAACCAAGACTGGAACAGGCTTGGAGACTGCTTAAGGAAACCGGCACCCTCTATCTCCACCTTGATTACCGAGAAGCCCACTACGCAAAAGTATTACTAGATGCGCTCTTTGGTAGAGAGTGCTTCTTAAACGAGATCATCTGGGCTTACGACTATGGGGCTAAAGCCCAATCGAGATGGCCAGCAAAACACGACACCATCTTGGTTTATGTAAAGAATGCAGACAAGTATCACTTCAACAATGAAACAGTTGATAGAGAGCCCTACATGGCTCCCGGGCTTGTCACCAAAGAGAAGGCAGAACGAGGAAAACTACCGACCGATGTCTGGTGGCACACCATTGTCTCACCTACCGGTAAAGAGAAAACCGGCTATCCAACTCAAAAACCTTTAGGAATTCTCCGCAGGATTATTCAAGCCAGCAGTCAAGAAGGAGATACAGTGCTTGATTTCTTTGCCGGCTCAGGGACAACTGGAGCAGCGGCAGCTGAACTACATAGACACTTCATTCTTGTCGATCGCAATCCAGAAGCTATCGCCGTAATGCAGGAACGCTTTGCTTCCCTTGAGGTTTCCTTCGAGACCCACGCTTAGGTTCAGAGCCCACAGCTAAAACAATCACAGTTGTAATAACAATCAAAATAAAAGCTACCGCTAATGCCATGCCATAGTTATCTCCACCAGGGCGAGAGATCAAAGAGAACATCAGCATCGGAATAGTTGATTGGTCACCAAAGGCAAGCAGGCTAGCCGCACCGAACTCACCCAGAGAAACCAAAGCGCTAAAAGCGATAGCTGTTCTAACCACTGGCTTGATCATCATTAGATCAATACCAAAGAAGATTCTCCATTTATTTGCACCATCTGTCATAGCTTGTTCTCTGGTCCCCTGGTCCACCGCTACCAATGCAGGATAGAGAACTCTGATAACCATAGGTATTGCTAAGACTGATTGCGCAAGCGGGACTAGCAACCAACTGCCTCTTAGCCAAGCTAAATTACCGGTCAAAGTAATTAGATATCCAAATCCAACAACAACTGCAGAAACACCAATGGGAAGCAAGAATATTCCATCTAACAAAATACCCGTGGCATCGGTTCTACCGAGACCGAGATTTCTCTTACGAGTACGCTCGGCAAGTAAGAAGCTAACCAGCCCACCAATTAGAACCGACATCAATGTTGCGACTGTCAAGTTTCTAAAACTATTCACACTTGCGTCAAAGAAAGTAATGTTGAGTAAATCTCTAGTTCCACGACTTTGTAATAAAGCAAAGTTACTCAAACCAAATCTGCCAGCACTATCAACAAACGCTTTGAACATAACAATTACTAACGGCAGCAAGATCAGTAAACCCAATGTCAAAAATACGAAGATGGCAGCAGTTTGATCACGACTATCAAGCTGTTTCACTTTCACTTTATGCGCTGTGTCAAAACTAAGTGGATTACTCCCACCCCAACGGCTTGCAGTGAATGCGAGCAATGTAAAAGCAACTTGCAGCAGCGCAAGCAGTGTGCCGTGTGGGAGATCTAGCCTTTGCAATACAGCAGTAGATATTGCTGTCTCTAAAGTATTTACACTGCCACCACCGAGGCTCAGAACTATTCCATATGAGCTAGCGCAGTAGAGAACGATTAGGGCGCTTGATGCTCGAATCGATGTTGCCAACTGAGGCAGGGCAATCTTGAAAAAGATTCTCAACCTTCCCGCCCCTGATATTTCAGCAGCTTCTTCGGATAAACCATCTAGTAATTGCCATTGGGAACCCACAGTTCTAACTACTACCCCGTAGTTTGAGAAGACATTTGCCAGGATGATTGCTGCAACAGGTGTTAGCCCACCAACCATTGCAGCGACTTGGGTAACGGCTATCGCTACCACCAGAGAGGGAAGCATGAATGGAACTGAGATCAGAGCCCTAAGGGTAGCCGCGAATCTAAACTTTCTTCTGTATAGAAGGTATGCCCCAGGGGTTCCTAGCAGCACACAAATAGCAGTGGAAACCAGTGCTTGCCAAATAGTGAACCAAAGAATAGGCCAAACGCTAGAAACTTCGGAGCCAAAGCCCAGAGAAAGCCCTTCAGCAAATACCCGAAGAACTGGCCAGTAAAAGAGCAAACCCATAAACGCTATAGGCGCACTCCAATAGAGGGCTGACCTAAGGCGCACTGTCAAAGACCCAGTTGTAATCAGCTAGCCATTTCTCGCGGTTAGCATCGATGTCTAAATCGGAACCAATTGTGCTTGATGCCGCTGGCGCAAAGCTACTCCATCTAGGAGGAAGTGCAATACTCTTATCGATCGGATACACATACATAGCTCCAGGTAAGTGAGATTGGAAGTCTTTACCAAGCATGAACTGGATTAAACCTCTAGCGGCCTGAGGGTTGCTTGCGTTTTTTAGCACGCCAGCATATTCGGTTTGTCGGAAACAATCTTTGACTAAAGCTTTTGTTTTTGAATTACCGTGCTCATCGACTTCATCAGCAGGAGACGAAGAGTATGAAAGAACGATTGGGTATTTACCTTTACCTGACGACCCACTGAAATCTGTGTAGTAAGCATCTTCCCAACTTCCCGCCACCTTCACATCGTTATCACGAAGCGCTAACCACCAATTCACTGTTGGTGTCATTACACCAGCGGTCATCGGCGGGAAACCAGCATAGGTTGAAACTAAGAATGCTAAACCAGTCGAGGAAGTATTTGGGTTTTCAATTACTGTGAGCCCTTTGTATTGCTTCTTAGTTAAATCTCGCCAGCTATTAGGAATATCCAAATTATGCGACTTGAAGAATTTCAAGTCATAGTTAAAACAAACATCCGCAAAATCTACTGGTGTTAGCTCTCCATCAATCAAGTTGTTTTTTGTTGCAACTGGAGCAAAGGTGTTATCAATACCAAAGACAACATCCGCTAAAGGCGCCTCTTTGGTTAAAACCAACTTGTTAGTCATTGCACCGGCATCACCTGCTCTGACAATGGTTAGCTTCACCTTAAAGCTTTCTTCGAACGAAGCAATTAAATCATCATTCATAACAAATGAATCATGAGCAATCAGAGTTAGGTTTTTTGGACTTGGCGCACAACCACTAAAACCAACAACTGTTAGAAGTGTGAGTGCTAAAACTAAAATACGTTTCATATGTTCCTTCCTACGCTGGCATTACCCAGTTCAGGTTTGACGGTTTTAGGCTTCAGCTTCTTCTCAGTCCCATAACTAGGAACTCCCGTGTAGTTAAAGATTAGGACCTCAACACACTAAAAGTATGTTGAGGTCGTAATTAGGTAGTTATTAGTGCGCAGCTGCTGCGGCAGCCTCTGCTTTCTCCTGAACACCAGACTTGTTTCGCAGCGCCAGTTCCTTGATAAACAGCGACAAGGCAAAACCAACCACGATGACAATGGTTGCCGATAGGAATACATTGGCAGCCGATTCAGCAAACGCTGTCTTGATGGGATCGGCTAGCTCAGGGCTAGCGGTCTTCAGGAATGAAGAATCCTGAGTGATACGGTCCATAATGTCTGCTCCTGGAAGGAAAGCAGAGTTTTTTGGATCAGCCAGAAGTGTTGGGTTAGCAGCAATAGCAGCGCCAATCTTGGCTCCTATTTCAGCACCCTTGTCAGCCAAATTGTTGAACAGGATGGATAGGAAGACCGCAACACCGAGGGTTCCACCCATCTGTCTGAAGAAGGTAGCTGAAGATGTTGCAACTCCTATGTCTTTTGCTTCAACGGCATTCTGAGAAGCAATCGTGAGTGTCTGCATCATTTGACCAAGACCTAGACCCATGAAGACCATGCCAACTGTGATCTGCCAAACAGCCCAACCAGCGGTCAGAGTTGAAAGGTAGATATATGACAGTGCCATAAGGCCAGTTCCAACAACCATGAAGATTTTGTATTTGCCGGTACTTGATGTAATTCTTCCGCTAACAATAGATGAAGTCATAAGACCTAAGACCATCGGGATCATTAGGTATCCAGATTCAGTTGGAGATGCACCGTAAACAATCTGAAGAACCAATGGAAGTGAAATCATTCCACCAAACATTCCGATACCTACTACAACACCAAGCAGTGTGGTTAGTGAGAATGTTCTGGATTGGAAAAGCTTCAGAGGAAGTAATGCGTCATCGCCCATTTTTCTTTCAATCAAAATGAACGAGACAATTCCGACTACACCAACGACGTAAGCGGAAATGGAACTCAAAGATGTCCAACCCCACTCTCTACCTTGTTCAGCAACAATCAGGATTGGTACGACACCTACGATGATGGTGACCACACCCCACCAGTCAATAACTTTAGAAACTGCTGCGTGGTGAGGAATGTGCAGAAATGAAAGCACTAGGAAGAGAGCAACTAAACCAATTGGGAGGTTCATCAAGAAGATCCAACGCCAACCGGTAATTCCAAAGAGACTATCGATACCTGCAAACATTCCACCGATTAGTGGACCAAGCACTGAAGATGTTCCAAACACTGCAAGGAACATACCTTGATACTTTGCTCGTTCTCTCGGCGGAACAATGTCAGCCAGGATGGTTAGCGCTAAAGCGAATAAACCACCAGCACCAATACCTTGAATAGCTCTAAACGCCGCCAACTCATACATCGAAGAAGCGAAACCTGAAATTACAGAACCAACTACGAAGATCGAGATTGCTGTAATGAATAGGTATCTTCTTCCGAAGATGTCACCGAGCTTTCCATAGATAGGGGTAGCAATAGTTGAAGTGATTAGGTAAGCAGTGGTTACCCATGCCTGAGCAGATAAACCGTGAAGGTCATCTGCAATAGTTCGCATTGCTGTTCCAACAACACTCTGATCAAGTGCTGATAGGAACATACCCGCCATAAGACCAACAAGAACAAACATGATTTGTCTGTGGGTCATTACACCAGTTTTTGATGATTCAGCTGCTGCTGCTTTACGTTCTGCACGCGCCAACGCGTTCTCTTTTCTATTAGTGAAAGTTAGACTTCAAATATGGGAAGCAAACATAAGCAATTCTTTAGTCTTGCTCTAAGGCTAACCCTTGTTATGTCTATTTTATTTCCCTCGGTAAGCAATATTGAGCAATCACAGGCAACGAGCCTAGCCCAGCACTCAATTACGGATCCAGACTCTATTTGGGTTGTGGTCAACAAGCAAAGGCCTCTAAACCCAATCAAATATGCCCCTAACGACTTGGTTGCCCCTAAATTCGGCACATTGAACGCTAATCCCTACGGTAGAAAACTTAGAAAAGAAGCCTCGACAGCGGCATACAAACTAGCCATGGCTATGAAAGCAGCCGGAAAAGGCAGACTCGTCATTCAAAGTGCCTACCGTTCATACTCCGAGCAAAGCGCTGTTCATGACCGCCAGGTCAACAAATATGGCCTAAAGACTGGAGAGGCACTGGCTGCCAGAGCTGGATATTCAGAACATCAAACCGGTTGGGCTATGGATGTCTCGGCTCGCGGCCAAGGCTGCCAGATCAGAGTCTGCTTTGGTCAAACCAAAGCTGGTCTTTGGCTTGCCGCTAGCGCATACAAGTATGGATTCATCATCAGATACCCCGAATATGCGACGCCATACACCGGTTACCAATACGAGCCTTGGCATCTTCGGTATGTCGGTAAAGGCTTAGCCAAAGAAATGCACGATGGTGGCATTCGAACGCTAGAAAAGTTCTTTGGTCTGCCAGCAGCACCTAACTACTAATAACTCAACTAACCTTTAACCATGGCCAACTCAGTAAACAGAAAATCTACCTACGCCTTCTTAGGTCCAGTGGGTACCTTTACAGAGCTTGCCCTAGCTCAGGTAAAGGACTCAAAGAATGCTAAGAGCACCCCGGTCTCGACCGTCACTGAAGCTATCGATGCAGTACTAACAGGTAAAGCAACCAGAGCCATCGTGCCAGTTGAAAACTCTATTGAAGGCGGGGTATCAGCAACTCTGGATGCTCTGGCTAACACTGCAGAAATTCGAATCTACGGCGAATATCTAGTTCCAGTAACTTTCAACCTTGTTGCAAAGCCAGGCACAAAGCTAGCTGACATCAAAGTCATTTCAACTCATCCAACTGCATACGCGCAGTGCAGAGACTTTCTTGCAGAGAACCTACCCAAGCACACTCACCTGCCAGCGACCTCCACGGCCGCTGCTGCAGCGGCATTGCTTGATGGCAAATCAACTGCTGACGCAGCAATAGCGGCAAAGAGCATCACCGATCACTACAAGCTAACTGTCCTTGCTAAAAACATTGGTGACAACAAGAATGCTCAGACCAGATTTATTGAAATCGGACTTCCTGCTAAGCCAACTGCTAGAACAGGTAAAGACAAGACCTCAGTGATTGTTGAATTGCCAGATGACAGACCAGGTGCACTGTTAGAGATGCTTGAACAGTTTGCAGCTCGTGGAGTTAATCTGTCTCGAATTGAATCGAGACCGGTTGGCGATCAACTTGGTAGATACCGATTTAACATTGACGTTCAAGGTCACATCGACGATGAAGCAGTTGCTGAAGCGCTTAAGGGACTTCACAGGTTTAGCCCAAAGGTCATCTTCTTAGGTTCATACCCTCGAGCGGATAAACAGAAGAGCGAACACCAAGGCAATAACTCAAATAAAGAATTCTCATCAGCAGACACTTGGCTGAACAAGCTGCGTGCTGGGCGCTAAAGAAACATCTGAAGGTAACCTTAAACAATGATTGATGCCAACCTACTCAGGGAAAACCCAGAAGTAATTAAGGCTTCTCAGCGCGCTCGCGGTGCAAGTGAAACCATTGTTGACGATGCAGTTAAAGCGGATGTCGCCTGGCGTAAAACTCTTACTGATTTTGAAACACTAAGAGCTGAGCAGAACGCTAAGGCAAAACTAGTTGCTGGTGCAGATAAAGATTCTCGAGCAGCGCTGATTGCTGAAGGTCAAGAACTTGCAACCAAGGTAAAGGCTGCAGAGCAGATAGCAGCTGAAGCTCAAACCAAACTTGATGAAATCATTTGGCAGATCGAGAACGTTGTTTTAGCTGGAGTTCCTTCAGGCGGTGAAGACGACTTTGTGGTCATTCGTGAAGAAGGAACAAAACCAACATTTAATTTTGAACCAAGAGACCACGTGGCTCTTGGTGAACTACTCGATGTGATTGACATCGAAAGAGGAGCGAAGATCTCCGGCTCCAGGTTCTATTTCCTGAAAGGTTGGGGAGCAAGGTTAGAGCTAGCACTGATGAATATGGCTTTAGATCAGGCAGCTCAGGCAGGCTTTACAGCTCTTATTACCCCAACACTGGTAAAGCCTTCGGTAATGGCAGGAACTGGTTTCCTAGGGGATCACTCGGATGAGATTTACTATCTCCCGGCTGATGATTTGTATTTAACTGGCACTAGCGAAGTCGCTCTTGCTGGCTATCACAGCGATGAAATTATTGATCTTTCTGAAGGACCACTTCGTTATGCCGGTTGGTCAACTTGTTACCGTCGTGAAGCAGGTAGTGGCGGAAGAGACACTCGAGGAATTCTTCGAGTTCACCAGTTCAACAAACTAGAAATGTTCTCATACATCAAACCGGAAGACTCAGAGACTGAACATCAAAAACTTCTTGCCTGGCAAGAACAGATGTTGCAAAAGTGTGAATTGCCATATCGTGTCATTGACACTGCTGCGGGAGATCTAGGGTCATCAGCTGCAAGAAAGTATGACGCTGAAGCTTGGGTTCCATCGCAGGAAACTTATCGAGAATTAACCTCAACTTCCAACTGCACAACTTATCAAGCCAGAAGACTAAACGTTCGTTATAGAAAAGAAGATGGTAAGACTGCAACCGCCGCGACACTTAACGGAACACTTGCAACAACACGTTGGCTAGTGGCAATTTTAGAAAACCATCAGCAAGAAGATGGTTCTGTTCGTATTCCTGTCGCACTTCGCCCATACCTCGGTGGGGCTGAAGTTATTTCCCCTAAGCAGAAGAAATAACTTGAGCATAGACAACCCTTGGCTGATTGCCATCGACATTGACGGCACGCTTGTGCACGATGATGGTTTTCTCTCACCTGCTGTCATAAAGGAAGTTCAGCGAGTTAGAGAACTTGGTCATCACGTTGTTGTCGCAACTGGAAGAGCCGCTGCTAATGCGGTACCCGTAGTTAAAGATGTCGGCTTCGAAGAAGGTTTTGTAGTTTGCTCTAATGGTGCTGTGACGGTTGAGTTAGATAAGACTGCAGATCATGGTTACCACGTCCGTGAAGTTATTGGTTTCGATCCGAGACCGGTGTTATCTCAGCTAATTGAAAAGCTACCTGAAGCACACTTTGCGGTTGAGGACATCGACGGCACATATCGTTTTCACAAACCCTTCCCTGCCTATGCCTTGGGTAGTCAAAATGTTGAGACTCCGTTAGAGCAATTGATGAATGGTGAAGTTAGCCGAGTTGTTGTTTTATCTCCTGAGCAAGACGTCAATGACTTTCTTGCAGTTGTTGAATCAGTTGGATTACATTCAGTTTCCTATGCAATCGGCTATACCGCCTGGTTGGACATCTCTCCGCAGGGAGTTACTAAAGCTAGCGCTTTAGAACAGCGCAGAAAAGCTCTGAATATCCCTAGGGATCAGGTAATCACCATCGGGGATGGCCGCAATGACATCAGCATGTTCGAGTGGGCCAATGCAGGTGGAGGCTACTCATTCGCTATGGGTCAGGGTCCTGAAGAAGTCCGCAATGCAGCCACCATGGTTACCGCCAGCGTTGAAGAAGACGGTGTTGCCAAGGTGCTTTCTGGTCTTGAAGGCATCATCTATACCCATAACTAGGTTCTCAGTGTTATCGCAGGTTAGAACTGTATTTTTATTGGGCAAGAGAATTAGTTAGACTATTCAACGGAGATCTGTCCGAGCGGCCGAAGGAGTTAGTCTTGAAAACTAATGAACTGAAAGGTTCCGTGGGTTCGAATCCCACGGTCTCCGCCATTTTTTCGCACTAGGGCTCTTGCCAACTCATAAAGGGGTAAAGAATTGTCAGAGCAAAAGAAGTCAAAGCGAGCTGAGCGCGCGATAGCGCGCCACGGCGATGTTCATGCAACTTCAAGATTCAGCACCCTCTTTGGGATCCTAGGCAAAGCCCTAATCGTCGTAATAGTCTCCACAGTCACAGTTCTGGGTGTCTCGGCTTACCAACTATCGCAAGAGCTAAGCAGAAACGTTCTAGACGTCCCAAGCGGTGACGGTTCTAAGCGAGTTATTCCGCCACTTGATGGACCACTGAACTTACTTCTAGTTGGCAGTGACAGCAGACAGGGTACTGGCAACAGTGCGTTTGGAAACATCACTTCGAACTTGGCTGACGTAATTATTCTTTTGCACATCGCTGAAGATCGTAAAAGCGCAGTTGGACTTAGCTTCCCAAGAGATTTACTAGTGCCATGGCCTGCCTGCCCAAGCACAACCGGTGGCTCAGGTTACTACGCTCAAAGCCTTGGACAAATAAACGCGACCATCGCTAACGGTGGTGCTGGTTGCACATTGCTTACCGTTGAAGCTCTAACTGGTCTAGACATTCCATTCTTAGCTCTAGTTGACTTCAACGGAGTGATTGAACTTTCGAATGCCGTTGGTGGTGTTGAAGTTTGTGTTGCAGAGGACATCGATGACCCATATACAAACACATACCTAAAAGCAGGACTCCACAAACTCCAAGGACTGCAGGCACTGCAGTTCCTAAGAACGCGTCACGGTGTTGGCGATGGTTCAGATCTTTCTCGAATCAGCAACCAGCAGGTTTATCTAACCTCTTTAGTTAGAAAACTAAAGAGCAAAGACATCTTGAACAACCCAGTTGCTCTCTACTCTTTGGCACAAACAGCAGCTAGAAACATGAAGCTCAGCAACACGCTAAACGACCCAGTCACTTTGATGGGTGTTGCAAATGCACTAAAGGCAATCCCAATGAACAAGATCACTTTCTTGCAGTTGCCAGCTATCGCCGGGCTACCAGCTCCTTACCAAGGACGCGTAAAGCCTGATTATGAAAAAGCGCAGGTGCTATTTGACCTAATGAAAGCTGATCAGCCGATGGTCTTAGGTGACGTGAATAACACTGGTTCCGGTGCCGAAGTTGCACCGACTCCGACACCAACACCGACTATCACCAAAACCCCTAAGCCGACAAAGACACCAACGGCTACTGCAACTCCTACACCCACTATCACTCCGCTACCAGACTGGGCTCAGGGCACTAACGCAGCGACAACAACCTGCTCTAAATAGCCTCTTTACTGGTTAGGCTAAAGCCATGCCAGATTATATCTCGGCGCTTGATTTATTTACCATCGGCATTGGACCTTCTAGCTCTCACACAGTTGGACCAATGCGAGCAGCGCTGCTCTTTGCCGAAGCCGTTAAGGCTAACGGTGAACTAACGCATACCACTCATATAGAAGTCAAACTATTTGGTTCACTAGGAGCTACCGGTCCAGGCCATGGCACATCGAATGCAATCGTTGCTGGACTTTCAGGGATAACACCAGAAGAGTGTGATCCAGACGAAGTTCTATTGGCTTGGGATAAGGCAGTAACGGCTAAAAAATGGTTTGTTCTAAACCATGAAGTTAATTTCTCAGAAAGTGATTTCAGCTATCAACCATTGATCAGGTTACCTAAGCATTCCAACGGTCTTAGGTTCACCGCATACTCTGCAACTAACGAAAAATTACTAGAGCAAACTTATTACTCTGTTGGCGGAGGTTTCGTTGAAGCAGATCATGAACTCGTTCGTCCAGAACGCCCTGCGGTCCCATTCCATTTTGAATCAGCAGTTGAACTACTAGAAATATGTTCAAGAGAAAGTAAGTCCATAGCTGAGATTTCGATGGCAAACGAAATTGCCATCCATGGCGAAGAAAAACTTAGTGCGGTTCTCGAAGCCATTTGGGCAACTATGCAAATCAGCATCGAAAATGGTTTAGCAACCAAAGGTATCCTCCCTGGTTATTTAGCAGTTACTCGAAGAGCTGCTGATATGGCTGAGCAGCTTTCGCAGAGCAGCGAAGATGTTTCAAATGAGTGGCTGCAAGCATATGCGATAGCAGTCAATGAACAGAATGCAGCCGGTCAGAGAATCGTTACTGCTCCAACAAACGGTGCAGCTGGCATAATTCCAGCCGTTGGTTACTACGCATTGAAATACAAAAACATTGAGAGCAAGACAATTGCTCGTGATTACTTGCTAACTGCAGCAGCAATAGGCTCCCTCTATAAACGCAATGCATCTATCTCTGGCGCTGAAGCTGGTTGCCAGGGAGAAGTTGGTTCAGCTTGTTCGATGGCAGCTGGTGGTTTAGCGGCAATCATGGGTGGAACAATTCATCAAATAGAGAATGCCGCTGAAATTGCTATGGAGCACAACCTAGGGCTAACCTGCGATCCAGTCGGAGGTTTTGTCCAGATGCCATGCATTGAAAGAAACGCAATAGCGGCAGGAACCGCAGTTTCTGCAGTGCGCCTAGCGATGCTAGGAGATGGCAATCACAAGATATCTTTGGATACGGTGATTGAAACAATGCGCCAAACAGGATTAGATATGTCTAGTAAATATAAGGAGACCTCACTCGGAGGTCTCGCAGTCAACGTAGTGGAGTGTTAGCAATGACAACTATTGTTCTTTGGGTTTCAAATCTTGAAAGATCAGTAAAGTTTTATTCAGCAATCTTTGAGGCTAAGCATCCTTATCAGACTGAAGGCTTTGCTTCTGTTGAAGGTAACGGCAATGAAGTGCTACTTCATCTACTTCCTGAAGAGTTTCGCAGTCAACCAACCCTTGGTGAAGAGAACCCAATCAAGCCAGTGTTTGAAGTCAACAGCATAGATAAAGCAAAGTTAGCTGCTGGTAGCAACGGTGGAAGAATTAAATCTGAAATCCAAGAGCACGAGTCCTGGAAATACTCGGATGGAAACGATCCTGATGGCAACATTATCCAGATTCGCGAAAGAATCGGTTACTAGTTAGTAATTACTCCGGTTGGTGCGCTGGTTGCAATAACAGTGATGTATCCAGGTTTCACAGCAGTGACTCTGAAGGTAAGGGTGTGACCAACATCAGATGCAGTTAGTTTGTATGACTTCGCTATCGCGGTAGGGATTACTGAGGAGTCTCGATACCACTGGTAACTCAGCTTCACACCAGAATCCCATGAGCCGATAAGGCCAGTAATAGTTTTACCGAGTTGAGTAGTGCCAGAGATACCTAGAGTTGGTTGTTTTGTTTGAGTACCAGCAACAATCAGGACACTGTCTGTAGTTAGAACAAGTGTGTTGTATGCAGTTCGGGTCAGAGTTACTTTGGTTGAAATGCTATGTGAGACATCAGTTGCCTTTAGAACATAGCTTGTTCTTGTTGCTCCAGAAATAGCAACACCATCGTTTAGCCACTGGTATGTTGCTCTTACCCCAGTTGGGATTGTTGCATTTATTAGCAGCGTCTGAGCCATTATGTTACTTCCGGCAATGCCAACCGTTGGTGCAGGTATTGTTCCAGCCAAAATGGTGACCGGCTTGCTGGTTGTGGTGGCGACAGGAAATCCAGACTGGGTCACAGTCGTTGTGACAGTGATCGCTTTTGACAAATCTGTAGACAATGGTGTGTAGGTAGCGCCCATTGCTCCAGAAATCAGAGTGCCAGTGCGATACCAACGGTAGCTAACTCGGATTGAATCATTAGCAGTTGGTGTAGCGGTTAGGAGACCACCAACAGTCGCGCTGCCCTTGATTGCTGCTCCACCAGTTTGAGGGTTGCTGACTAGCTGGGCTGCAGAGGTTGTGACTGCGCTGGCGAAGGCAGGCTTAGATGCGGTTACTCGGACGCTTAAACTGTGGTCGAGATCATCTGTAGTGACTGTGTAGGAGGAACTCTGCGCTGTTGATATTGGGAAACCATCTCTAAGCCACTGATACTGCAAAGTTGAAGTGAAATCCCAAGCGATTGCATTAGCTTGCAGAGTTGTTCCTAGAGTCGCCTTGCCTGAAACAGTTAGGTCTGGTGCTTCGGGTGCCCTGGTTAACAGGAAGTCGCTTAGTGCCGCGGTTCTCATTCCAAAGAAAGTGTCTAACCAGTTCTGCCAGTATGCAGCAGCCCAGATGTCAGCATTAGATCTGGTTTCATGAGAAATGTAAGCAGTGTTAATAACAGCCGCAATGTTGTTTTTGAAACCAGGCATATCTAATTGATCTGCTTTTTGTTTTGCTTTTACCTGAGCCTTCACTAATAGAGCTGTGCAAGGGTCGTAGGCAACGCATTTACGTAAGATCACGCTTCGCTGCTGATTACCGAAGTTTCTAAAAGCTGGCCCCCTGCCTAGGAAATCCAATTGTGCTGATGGGTCCATTGGGAAAGCGCCATCCTGTCCCCAAGGAATAATCCGGAACTTACCTGCGGTGTCAAAAGCTAGGTAGTAGTTGTTCTGCACAACATCGGTATAGCCATCCCAGTTACTTGTATAGAGATCTGTTGCCATCAGGTTTATTACCGCTGTCATGTCAGCAACCTTGTTTATTTCAGTCCACCACGCCGCACCGTCTAATGCTGAAGTGGCGATAGCTGCGTTTAGATCAGTCCGGTTAGTGTCACCGTAGTTAGTGTCATAGCAACCACTCTGTGAAGGAGTGATGTCAGCTAAATAACAGTTGGAACTATAAAGATGAGCAGGTGTGATCCAACGCTTAAGCATTTGCTGGTCAACTGATTCAACGTTCATATACAAACCAAAATCAGCACCGTTAAGGGTTACCCAAGAGTATGTGGTTCTCGGGGCAATAACTCCCATGGCTCGATACAACCGATATGCACTGTCTTCATGCACGAAAGATGGATCTTGAACCATGCTGTTCAGTGTCATTCGGGTAAGACCCATAAACTTCTGCCCGGCAACAAAGGCATCAAACTTTAGTTTTAGGGGAGCCTTGCCATACAGGTTCGTTCTAGTTGCTTGACCTTTGATGCGAACACCTATATCAGCAAGGGTTGTCACTTGGCCGTCAGCGGTAGTAATTCTCACTGAAGCATGCTGGTAAACGAGTGTGCCCGGGTTATTGTTCAGGGTGTCAAAAGAAACCTGAGGAAGAGTCAGATTCACATTCGAAACCACCAGCGGGTTGTAAAACGCAGCAGCAGTATCAGTGCCCTCGTTATAAGCAGTAGTAGAAATACCAGAGACAGGTTGGCTTGCCGAAGCAGACTGAACGCTTGAAAGAGTTGCCAGTAAAACTAAGGCAATCAAGGTTTTAAGGTAACTAGCTCTCACAGCTGCTCCTTTAGTTTCTGTAATTCAATACTAGGCTTTGGAGCGTTTTATGTGACCTGCTGGCAGAAAAACTAAAAGCCCTAGTCACCTAGGGCTTTTATTCTGGCGGAGACGAGAGGATTTGAACCTCCGAAGGGCTTTTAAGACCCTTACCTCATTAGCAGTGAGGCGCACTCGACCGGGCTATGCGACGTCTCCAGAACTTCACCAGTTTAGCCGATATATAGAGGTTCGCCCGAGGCTTATTTATTGGGGGAAGTAGTTGACCCTAAACTTAGTTTCTATTCCTGTGTGAGAACACATTACGAATAAAGAGAGTTACAAGATGCACGATAAAAATAAGACAGCCCCAGACTGGGGATTCGCCGGTGGCCAGCTTTGGTCTGAGATCCTGCCAGGACTCTGGATGGGCGGCACAGCAGACACTGATGCCGACGGTGAAAGACACCCAGAAGGCCCGATAACCAAAGATGACTTCAACACAGTGGTCACTCTGTATTCCTCTGCTAATCCAGTGGACTGGTATGTGAAGGAACTAAGACTAGGTTTCTATGATCACGAAGAAGTAGATGTCGACGCTAATGATCTGCACCAGGTTGTACAAGCAGCACACGAAGATTGGAAAGCTGGTAGGAAAGTACTGATCCGTTGCCAAGCAGGGCTAAACCGTTCAGGATTAGTCGCAGCACTAGTGCTTGCTAGAGACGGCATGCCAATAGATGAAGCCATTGAACTGCTTAGACAGAAGAGAAGTCCAGCTGCTCTCTGCAATCCTGACTTCGTTGATTGGCTAATCGCCAA
>Ga0209084_1000149_pt1 | contig 67838 bp, 78 predicted proteins | sample C_130820_MF_Meta_FD_187309 | JGI IMG/M metagenome (GOLD analysis project Ga0209084, IMG submission 187309) | Freshwater microbial communities from Lake Croche, Canada to study carbon cycling - C_130820_MF_MetaG (SPAdes) (version 2) | ecosystem: Environmental > Aquatic > Freshwater > Lake...
TATCGACGCCAACGGCATCGTACATGTATCGGCGAAGGATCTAGGTACTGGCAAGGAACAGAAGATCCGCATCGAGTCGAGTTCGGGCCTCAGTGAAGAGGAAATCAAAAAAATGGTGCGCGATGCCGAGGCTCATGCTGCCGAAGACAAGGTTTTTCGCGAAAAAACCGAGGCCCGCAACCAAGCCGATGGCCTGATTTTCAGCTTGGAAAAGAGCATGAAGGAAGCCGGAGATAAAGTGAGCCCTGACGACAGGTCGAGGGTTGAGGCTGCCATTGCTGAGCTTCGCAAGGTTCTCGACTCGGGCGATACAGAAGCGATTAAGGCAAAGACGGAAGCGCTGCAACAGGCCAGCAACAAAATGAGCGAGGACCTTTACAAGAACTCTCAAGCAGGTGCAACCTCGCAAGGTGGGCCAGGTTCCCAAGCAGGCCCTGATTCGGCCGGCTCCGGTAGTACTTCCTCTGGTCCCGAGATGAAGAATGCCGAGGATGCCGACTACGAAGTGGTCGACGAAGAAAAGAAGAAGTAAGAGGGACTCTGGATGGCTAAGCGGGATTACTACGAGGTACTGGGCATTGACAAAAGTGCCACGGCCGACGATATCAAAAAGGCCTACCGCAAGTTGGCCATCCAGTTTCACCCGGACAAGACGGCAGGCGACAAGCCTGCTGAGGAAAAGTTTAAAGAAGCCACAGAGGCCTACGAGATTCTTTCTGACCCCCAAAAAAAGAGTCGTTACGACCAGTTCGGGTTTGCCGGCATTGACCCCTCGGCCGGCGGTGGTCAGGCTGCCTATCGGGATTTCGAGGATCTGTTCGGTGGTGGGGCTTTCGGCGATATTTTCGGCTCGTTTTTTGGTGGCGGCGGTGGACGAAGAGAAAGCACGCCCCGGGGCAGTGACCTGCGTTACGATCTCGAGCTTGAGTTTGCAGACGCTGCTTTTGGCAAAAAAGTCGAACTAAGCTATACCCACAGTGTGGGCTGCAGCACCTGCAACGGAAGCGGAGCTGAGTCCGGCTCCAAGCGCAAGGTGTGCACAACCTGCCAGGGCCAAGGCCAGGTGAGGCGTTCCAGCGGTTTTTTTAGCATTGCCCAGACTTGCCCCACCTGCAATGGTGACGGACACACCATTGAGAAACCCTGCAAGACTTGCCGGGGAACCGGTACCGAGCGAAAGAAAAATATGTATGTAGTGCAGATTCCCGCCGGTATCGAGAACGGAAAGCGCATACGGATTGAAAGTCAAGGTGACGCGGGGCCCAATGGCGGTGTCGCTGGCGATTTGTACGTTTACATGCACATTAAAGATCACGAATACTTCGAACGAAACGGTAACGACCTCTATTGTCTTGTGCCAGTTAGCTTTACACAGGCTGCCCTAGGCACAGAAATCAACGTCGCAACTCTTGACGGCAAAAGAATTCGTCTCAAGATACCCGCAGGAACTCAAAACAACAAACTGCTCCGGGTTAAAGAGGCAGGCATTCCGTTTCTCCATACCCCTCAGCGCAAGGGTGATTTGTTCATCAAAGTTCACGTTGAGGTGCCTCAAAACCTGAACACTAAGGCCAAGGATCTCATGTCCCAACTGGCCAAACTCATCGGAGAAGAAGATTCACCTAGGCCGGTAAAACTCTCCTCGATCGAGTAGTTCATTTGACTTCAACCGCGAATCTCCCGACAATGAAGTACTCGATCAGAAGCAGGAACTTCAGAGCGCCTTTCTCACGCATTATCAGTTTTTGCAGGACAGTGGAATTCAGGCCCATATTGACCAGATTTCTAACCAGCTGCGCGACCTCGAGGCGTTGGTCCAAGAAGCAGCGGAAATCTTCTACATTTCCGAGGTCGGAAAACTGACGCAATATATTGCGCAAAAGTTGCTCGACAAGTTTGTTCCCTCCTGGCTTGTTTTTGTTTTGCAAAGCGAGTTCGCGTCGGATCAGCCTGAAATTATTTGCTTCGAAAATATGAAGAGGGTTCAGTCGCCCGTAGAGATTCCGTCTTTGGAGCCCTACAGGCATTTTTTTGGACTCTCGCCCGTAGCTGTAGATTTCAGCGTTTTCGAGTCCACGGTGGGTCAGCAGAGCCTCTCCGACGTTTTTTTGTCGCTCCGGCCCGCCAAACTAATTCCCATTCTCGGATTCGCAGGGGTGCATGGCTTCATTGTCGTCGGACGCAAGGTTCTCGGCGAAGATTACACCGACGAAGAAATGCGGTATCTGGAAAGGTTGATCAAGTTTGTTTCCATCAGCTTCCAGAATAGTTTGAACTACCAAAGTGCCATCACCGACCGCAAGACCAAACTTTACAATCATTCCTACTTCATGCGCCGGCTGGAAGAGGAATTGGCCAGGGTTATGCGTTACAAGCTTCCTGTGACCGTAGTCATTTTTGATATTGACCATTTCAAGCGCTTCAACACCGAACACGGGCATCTCGCCGGCGACCTTGTACTGGCGGAGGTAGGCTCGGTAATAGCCTCCTGTGTGAGAAGCGAAGACATCGCAGCGCGGTTTGGCGGCGAAGAGTTTGTTGTTTTGCTCGTGCAGTGCAAGGCCGACTACGGATACTTAATCAGCGAGCGAATCCGTGAGGCTGTCGGTGCTTTGAAGGTCTCGTATGCGGGCAAGGACTTGTCGGTCTCGATCAGCGGCGGGGTGGCCGAGTTTGTGGCAAGTGAGTCCCATGATTTTGTCAATCCAGAGACTCTGCTCAACAGGGCCGACAAGGCCCTTTATGAGTCTAAGAATCAGGGTCGCAATAGGACCAGCTACTGGAGTCCTGAACTCGAAGAACCCCAGGAGATCACCCCTTGAATCTGATGTTAAAAGTGTACGACACCATGATGCCCGAGTTCATCGAGCTGTCACGACTGCTAGACCGGGAACTTGAGCAGCGAACCGGCGAAAGTCAGGAACTGTTTAGCCCGGTGACTAGCCTTCAGGGCATTCATGATTTGGTGTTGGCCTGGCGTGGTCGGGACCCAGTAGGGTGCGCTGCCTTGCGAGAATTAAGCGTTGGGGTTTGGGAAGTCAAGAGGGTTTTTGTCCTTCCCGAATACCGGGGCGGGGGAGTCAGCCGGCAAATGATGGAACGTCTGGAGCAGTTGGCCACCGAAAAAGGCGCGAAACGCCTTGTTCTGGAAACTTCCAAGGCCATCCCCGAGGCCGTGGCTCTGTATACCAATATGGCCTATAGCGTCATCAGTAACTTCGGTCCCTATGAGGGGCGGGAGACCAGCCTCTGTTTTGGCAAGGATCTCCCGGCCTGATCATTCCTCTGTGGATTGATCTTCCTCGTCGTCCTCGTCGATATCGACGGGGATCTCATAGCGCTTAATTTTGTTTTTGAGGCCTTGGCGGCTGATCATAAGGTTCCGCGAGGTCTGGCTAATGTTATTGTCGCAGTACTTCAAAGACGCAATGATGATGTCTTTCTCGATGGCATCGACAAACTCCCGCATATTCACCGGTTCGTGACCAACAGGAAGCTGAATGGTCTTCACGCTGGCCCCCACCCCCTGTTCGGCAGCGTAAATCTCTGCATTCTCTTTAAGAAGTCGATCAATTTCTTCCATTGTAACGGTTTGCTTTCCTGTCGTCCGCATGGTGAGATTCAGTTTCTCAAGAATCCCTTGAAGTTCCCGGATATTCCCTGGGAACGAGTACTTAGCCAATAAGTTCTTCTGCTTCGTGTCAAGCTGAGGATAGATATGATTGCTCTTGTGTGCGCAGGCCTCCATCAGCGACAGGATATCCTCACGGCGCTCACGGAGGGGAAGGGTTCGGATTTGAAGGGTCGCTATCTTGTGATAAAGGTCTTTACGGAAATCGCCGCGGTCAGTCTCCCCAATCAGATTCGTGGTACTGCTGACCAGCACCCGCACATCGGCCGATCGCTCCTCTGTTCCGGCCACCGGATAATAAATGCCGTAGGCCAGAAACTTCAGCAGCTTCGATTGAAGCGTTTTGGGCAGCAATTGTATGTCTTCAATGAACAAACTGCCTCCCTGACACCTCGAAAGAAAGCCTTCGCGCGCCGGCTTAGAGCCCGACTTGGAAACCCCAAAAAGTTCGGCTTCCAGGAGTTCCTCGGGAATGGTGGTTGTCGAAAGGCTGAGAAATGGCTCGATGCTGCGGGAGGACATGTCGTGAAGAATGCGCGCTATCATTTTTTTGCCCGTCCCCGGCTCACCGGTGATATGTACCGGATGGTCGGTAAGGGCGAAAGCCTTGATTTGCTCCTTGGTCTTCAATACCGAAGGATGGGTGCCAACAAGGGATTGAAGTGGGCTCTCGGCGTTAAACCTCAGCAGGGTGTTTTCGGAAGCAAGCTTGCGTGCGCTTTCTTCCAAGTTTTTCTCTTCAGAAAGCCTGCGGCGAAGTTGTTTTTGTGCCAGCACCGCTTCTTTGACCTTGCCCAGCAGGACCTGAGATTCAACCGGTTTGACAAAATAGTGGGAAATGTTGGAGGCGTTGACGGCATCAATCAGATAGTTTGTATCACCGTAGGCTGAAAACATTATTGTGGCGAAGTCTGTCGTCTTCTTTCTTATCTCTTGCACGAGCGCCACCCCAGACAGGGAGGGCATACGCATGTCGGCAAGCAACAGGTCGAAGGGGTACTTTTCGCAGTACTGGAGTGCTTTTTTCGGATCTTTAAAAACGAAGGTCTCATAGTCCTGCAAGACGCGCTGGCAGAAGGTCAGGGTTACTTCGTCATCGTCAACAATCACTAGTCTCGTTAAGTTGGGCATAATGAGGAATGATACTAAGCCTTGGGCAGTCAGGCAACCCCGGTGGTTAATTAGTTGACAGGGAAACGTCCTTCCCTGCCGGCTCTTTGGAACTTTGCAAATAGCCGCTGAGGCCGGCTTTTACCATAGCAACGAGCATTTCTTCCGTTTTTTGACCCTCTGCACAGGAGAGGTAAACTCGCAACAGAGGGCCCTCCTGACGGATGTGGGGCTGGAAGCCTTGATCCTTCAGTTTTCGGGCCTGTGTAAAGGCGTTTGCCTGGGTCCGGAACGCACCGAGTTGGAAGTAGGTCTGAGGAGGCGGTGGTAATTCCGTCGCTTCACCCACTTTGAGCGGGTGAATGGTCACCTGCGCGACGCCGGAGTCGAGAATGTCCAATTCTGCGGCTGCGGCGCGGGAAAGATCGATGATTCTCCCCTGCACAAAAGGCCCCCTGTCGTTCACGGTGACGATCACGGATTTTCCATTGAGTTTATTGGTGACCAAAAGGCGTATGCCGAACCGCAAAGATCGATGGGCCGCGGTGAGAAGATCGGGGCTGTAGGCCTCTCCGGAGGCCGTTTTCTTGCCTGCAAACTCCTCTGCATAGAAACTGGCCTCTCCCGACTCTTCCTGAGAGTAGAGCTCGGTGGTAAGGGCTAGGAACAACAGGATAACGACAAAGCTCCAGCGTAACATTCTTCGATTGTGCCCCAAAACCCCATGAACTACCAGTCCTGCTTGTCAAACCCCGGGGGTGTCTTTATTGTGAAGCCCGGGAGAGCGAAATGAAAAAGTCGGAGTTCCTAAAGACCCTGCGGGTGGGTGGGCAAGAGTACACCTTCTATGACATTACCGACCTAGGGCGTGACAAGGTGCTTCGCCTTCCCTACTCGCATCGTATCCTGCTGGAAAATGTCTTGCGCAAGAGCGCAGGAAATCACGTCAATCAAGACCTCGTCGAATCCTTTTTCGCCTCGGCGGGTGATGGAGCGTCAGTGGAAATTCCCTTTTTTCCTGCGCGGGTTTTGATGCAGGATTTTACAGGGGTTCCCGCTGTGGTGGACCTTGCGGCTATGCGGGATGCGGTGGCTGCGGCCGGCCAAGACCCAGAGAAGATCAATCCGCTCGTGCCCGTAGACCTCGTCATCGATCATTCGGTGCAGATTGATGTTTTCGGCATGGCTTCGGCGCTAGCAAAGAATGTGGAGAAAGAGTACGAGCGCAATCAGGAGCGCTACACCTTTCTCAAGTGGGCGCAAAAAGCCTTCAAGAACTTCCGGGTGGTTCCACCGAACAGCGGTATTTGCCATCAGGTGAATCTCGAGTATCTGGCTTCTGTTGTCATGGAGAGCACAGACCATGCAGGCTTGCTGCATCCCGACACTTTGGTGGGAACCGACAGCCACACGACCATGATCAATGCTCTGGGGGTGTTGGGGTGGGGCGTTGGCGGTATCGAGGCCGAGGCCGTGATGCTCGGGCAGCCGTACTTCATGACCCTTCCGGATGTGATAGGCCTCAAGCTGAAAGGTAAGCTTAACCCAGGCACCACAGCGACCGACCTTGTGCTCACCGTGACTGAAAGGCTGCGAAAGTTTGGGGTGGTAGACAAGTTTGTCGAGTTCTTCGGGCCCGGGCTCAAAAGCCTTTCCCTTCCCGACCGGGCTACGATAGCCAACATGAGCCCTGAATATGGCGCTACCATGGGCTACTTCCCGGTGGACGAGACCACCATAGAGTTTCTGAGGTTTACCGGCCGCGACAAAGAAGCGGCCATCGCCGAGGCCTATACTCGTGCCAACGAGCTGTTTCTCACCGGCGAAGTCGTCCCGGAGTATAGGGTAGTCCTCGAGATCGATCTTGAGGACATTGTGCCCTCTCTGGCGGGCCCCAGCCGCCCGCAAGACCGTCTCAAGCTCGCCGATACAGCGGCCGCCATGGCGAAGGTGCTCCCTCCCGAGTCGCAAGACCGGGCGCCGGTACTTGTCGAGCTGGACGGGGAGACTGTCGAGTTGTTCGACGGAGCTGTTGCGATAGCCTCGATTACCAGTTGCACCAATACCGCCAACCCAAAATTGATGCTCGGTAGCGCCCTTCTGGCCCAAAAAGCGGTGCAGACCGGTTTGACCGTACCTGCCTGGGTGAAAACTTCACTGGCACCGGGCTCTCGTGCCGTGCAGGACTACTTGGAAGCTTCAGGGCTTCTTGACTCGCTGGAAACGCTGGGCTTTCACCTAGCGGCTTTTGGTTGCGTCACCTGCATAGGCAATTCGGGGCCCCTTCACCCGGCTATCGAGAAAGCGCAGGTGGAGCACAACCTCAGCCTCGCCTCGGTCATCTCGGGTAACCGCAACTTCGAAGGTCGCATCCATCCCAACGTGAAGGCTTCTTTCCTGGCTTCCCCTTTGCTGGTGGTTGCCTTTGCTTTGGCGGGACGAATCGACCTCGATCTGACGACAGAACCCTTAGGAAAAGGCAAGGACGGTCAGGATGTCTTTTTGAAAGACCTCTGGCCAACCGAAGAGGAAGTGGAAGCGTTGGTACGGCAGTTTGTGACCCGAGAAGCTTTTGTGCGCCGGTACAAGACCATCTTCGACGGAGATGCTTCGTGGAAGAATCTGGTTGCTCCCACTTCTGCAACCTACGATTGGGACCCTTTGTCGACCTATATCGCTTGCCCTCCGTATTTTCAGGATTTCCGACCGGAAGTGGCCAAGCTGGCAGACCTCAAGTCGGCCCGATGCCTACTGGTGCTTGGCGACAGCATCACTACCGACCACATTTCCCCTGCGGGCAACATCCGCGCCACGTATCCGGCTGGGCAGTATCTCCAAGCCCACGGGGTAGACCCGATGGAGTTCAACAGTTACGGCGCCCGCCGCGGGCACCATGAAGTAATGATGCGGGGGACATTTGCCAACATCCGGATCAAGAACAAACTCGTCGAACCCAAGGAAGGCTCGCTAACCGTAAAATTGCCCGAAGGCACCGAGCACTTCGTCTACGATGCGGCTATGGCCTACCAGAAGCAGGGGTGTGCCCTCGTCGTGTTGGGGGGCAAGGAATACGGAACCGGCTCCAGCCGGGACTGGGCTGCGAAGGGAACCACCCTGCTGGGCATCCGGGTTGTCATCGCCCAGAGCTTTGAGCGCATCCATAGGTCGAACCTCGTTGGCATGGGGGTTTTACCCCTCGTCTTCCTCGAAGGCCAGAATGCGCACAATTTGGGGCTCACGGGCCGCGAGACTTTCTCGATTACCGGGCTGTCGCACCTCGCCCCGGGCTCGATTGTGGGAGTGGAAACCACAGATGAGAAGGGTTTGGTGCGCAACTTTCAAACGAAATGCCGTCTCGACACCGAAATTGATGCTGAATACTTCCGTCACCAAGGGATTTTGCCCTATGTTTTGCGAAAAATCCTGGACGCTTGACCACCGCGAAAGCGGCCTGTAGGATGTGGCCAAGCGATAACGGAGACGAGTAAGCGTCCACGGTTCCCAAGAGAGACCCCCCTAGGCTGGAAGGGGGTCGTTCACGGGGCGCCCAAAACCCCTCCCGAGCTGGATCCCGAACGGAGTTTTCTTAGTAGATGGTCCCGATGGTCTCACGTCACGAGGCGACGAGTGCACCCGGCAGCGAGCCGGAGTGAACCGAGGTGGTACCGCGGCGAACTTTGTTCGCCGTCCTTGGAAGAAACACGCTGCAATCAGAGCGTTCGAGGAGGCCCTCCGTGGCCGTCACCGCCGTAGCACAAGCCCGCCTGAAAGAAGACGAACTCCTGTACAAAAAGCGACACAGCCTAGCCCACGTTATGGCCGAAGCGGTGCTCGAACTCTTGCCCGAGGCTCAAATTGCTATTGGCCCACCAGTGGACAACGGGTTCTACTACGATTTTGAGCTCCCCCGGAGTCTCAAAGAAGAAGACCTCGCTGGCATCGAGACAAAAATGCGGGAAATCCTCGCGAGCAAAGCGACCTTCGACAAGGAAGTGGTGAGCAAAAAGGCGGCAGCCGAGGTTTTCCGCAACCAAAAGTACAAGATCGCCATCTTGAACGACCTCCCCGAGAACGAAGAAATCAGCCTCTACCGGAGCCATCACTTCGTTGACCTTTGCCGAGGGCCTCATGTGGAATCCATGGCTCAGCTTGACCCCCACTGCTTCCATTTGACCCGCATCGCTGGGGCCTATTGGAAAGCAGATGAGCGAAACCCCCAACTCCAGCGCGTTTACGCCTTGGCTTTCCACGACAAAACAGGCCTAGATGAACACTTGGCGTTTCTGGAAGAAGCCGAAAAGCGAGACCATCGTCGGCTGGGGACCGAACTTGATCTGTTCCACCTTGACCCTGAGAACCCGGGTCAGATTTTCTGGCATCCCCATGGTTGGAGCCTTTGGCGGGTGATCGAAGACTATGTGCGCATCAAGGTGCGCCAAGCTGGCTATCAGGAGGTCAAGACCCCCTTCATCATGCCTCAGAGCCTTTGGGAGCGATCGGGCCACTGGGCCAAGTACCGCGAGGCGATGTTCGTCACCGAAAGCGAGAAGCGCCTGTTCGCCCTCAAACCCATGAACTGTCCGGGTCACGTGGAAATCTTCAAGCAAGGGCTGCGCAGTTACCGCGAACTTCCCCTCCGCTTGGCTGAGTTTGGAAGTTGTACCCGTAACGAGGCGACCGGCGCCCTTCACGGCATCATGCGGATACGTGGCTTCGTGCAGGACGATGCCCACATCTTTTGCACCGAGGAGCAGATCGAGGCAGAAGTGAAGGACTTCTGCGATCTGCTGAGTGAGGTTTACCAAGACTTCGGCTTCGCCAAGCACACCATTGTCGTCAAGCTGTCGCTGCGCCCTGAAATGCGTCTAGGCGACGACGCCACCTGGGACCGCGCCGAGGCGGCGTTGGGTAGAGCCTGCAACGCGGCGGGGTTTGAGTTTGCCGAAATGCCGGGTGAGGGCGCCTTTTATGGCCCTAAACTCGAGTTTACCCTGATCGACGCTCTAGGGCGCAGTTGGCAGTGCGGAACCCTGCAGCTGGATTACCAGTTACCTTCTGCCGACCGCCTCAACGCCACCTACATCGGTGAGGACGGCGCCAAACACCACCCGGTGATCCTCCACCGCGCCATCTTGGGGTCGCTCGAGCGCTTTATCGGTATCCTGATCGAGAACTACGGCGGCGCCTTTCCTGTCTGGCTTAGCCCCGTGCAGGCTATGGTGATCCCTGTGAGTGGCAAGTTTACTGCTTACGCCGAAAAGGTGCGCGATCAGCTCAATGCAAGGGGTTTCCGTACCCAGGCTGACATGAGCGACCAGAAAATGGGCGCCCGTATCCGTGACGCCCAGATGCGCAAGATCCCCTACATGCTGGTGGTGGGTGGTAATGAAGAAACCGACGGCACTGTAAGCGTGCGCGACCGTACCGGTGCCCAGCATCCTGTGATGAAGTTAGAGGAGTTTCAGTCCTGGATGGCAGAAAGGGTCAACACTAAAGCCGTGGTTTAGGCTCATACCCTAGCCCCTGGCAGATTGCAGCGAACACAGAAGAGGCGAAACTGTCTCACTTGTCCTATTTAATAAGAGAGGAAAGGCGCTCGCCTCTTTGGGCCACGGCCGATGCCAAGGCGAGCGCTAAGCTGTGGGTTAGGCCAACGCTTTCCAGACGGCGGCATAGTCGGGTTCGTTGCTGCTGTCGGGAACCTGCTGGGCGTGGATAATTTTGTTGTTCTTGTCGATAACGATAACAGCTCTGGAAAGAACTCCGGCCAGCGGTCCGTCGACGTAGCGCAGACCGTAGGTGGTGCCGAACTCCCGGTTGCGCATTTCGCTGAGGGTTATCACCTTGTCGATGTGATTTTCATCGCAAAACCTTTTGGCCGCAAAGGGCAGGTCGTCGCTGACATTGAGTACCACGACCTCATGGTGGCTGGCCACCTGCTCGTTAAACTTTTTGGCCGAGGTGGCGCAGGTACCCGTGTCGAGGCTCGGGGTGATGTTGAGCACTTTGATTTTTCCGGCGAAATCCTTGAGTTTAACATCGGACAGGTCGGTCTTTGTGAGAAGGAAATCGGGGGCTGCAGAACCAATCGCGGGTAGCTGTCCCGAAGTGCTGACGGGCACCCCTTTGTGGTGAATGTGGGCCATGAATTATGTCTCCTTGGACCCTAAAATATAGGTGTCTGATGCACAAGACAAGGGCCCTCGAATGCCCATCCCCGCAGTTGACAAAGAAAATGGGTTTCCGTATAGTCTACCTCACGCTTTACAAGCGCCCTCGTAGCTCAGTGGTAGAGCATTTCCATGGTAAGGAAAAGGTCAACGGTTCAAATCCGTTCGAGGGCTCTCTGTTTGGGTTGAGGGAGGTTCAAAATGGCGAAAAAGAGTAAGGGTGGCGTAGAACTGATTGCCTTGGTTTGCACTGAAACGGGGCTCCGCAATTATACGACCAAGAAGAACCGACGCAACAATCCGGAGAAGCTGGAGCTAATGAAGTATTGCCCCAAGCTGCGCAAGCACACCCTTCACAGAGAAGGGAAGATTAAATAACTAGGCTTTGATACAGGTCAGTAGCTCCAATGGTAGAGCGGCGGTCTCCAAAACCGTTTGTTGGGGGTTCGAGTCCCTCCTGACCTGCGATTCTTAAAGGTGTTGTTCATGAAGAAGATTCAGGCGTTTTTTGATGAGATGGTGGCGGAACTCCGAAAGGTCATTTGGCCTAGCCCTGAAAAGGTTGTGGAGAATACCCGTATTGTTGTTATTTCTACCGTTGCCCTCTCCCTTTTTTTTGGTCTCGTCGACTTTCTGCTCATCGTCGGCACGAACTTCGTGTTTTAAGGAGGGTGTGAATGGCCCGAGCCTGGTATATCCTCCAGACCTATTCTCAGTTCGAAAATCGTGTTGAGCGCAACATACGTTTTCTGATGGAACAGGGTGGTGCCTTGGGAGAAGGTGTTTTCGACATCAAGTGCCCCACCGAGCGTGTCGTTGAAACTAAGAACGGCAAAAAGGTAGAGAAGGAAGTCAAAATCTGGCCTGGCTACATCCTCTTGGAAATGGACCTTCCCAACTTGGGCTGGAAAGACGTCGTGTCTCCCATCAAGCGCATTCAGGGGGTCAGCGGTTTTGTGGGTGCGGTAGGCAATGCCAAGCCGATGCCGATCTCGAACGAAGAAGTGAAGCAGATTCTGATGCGTTCCGGGGATATTAAGAGCGACAAATCTGTTCTCATTCAGCATAACTTCCGCGAGGGGTTGGAAGTGAGGATCACAGAAGGGCCGTTTGAGTCGTTTACCGGTACCATTGAGGAAGTTAATCAGGTGAAGCAGAAGTTACGAATTATGGTAGGCATTTTTGGAAGAGCAACGGCTGTCGAGGTGGATTTCCACCAGGCCGAGAAATTGTAAGATTTGAAAACATGGGCGTAGTAGCCCGGAGGGGGTGACCCCTCAATTGTTGGGAGATTCGCCTAGCGAATCGATATTACCACAAGGAGAGCTTCGATGGCAAAAAAGAAAGTTCAAGCCATGGTCAAGCTTCAGTGTCCAGCCGGTAAGGCCACACCTGCTCCCCCGGTCGGGCCGGCTCTAGGTCCGCACGGCGTGAGTGCGCCGCAGTTCGTTCAGCAGTTTAACGACCGCACGAAGAACATGGAACCAGGGCTTATTATTCCGGCGATCATCACGATCTATTCGGATAAGACCTTCACGTTCATCCTCAAAACACCCCCGGCTTCGGTTCTTATCAAGAAAGCCTCTGGTGTGGCCAAGGGTTCGCCTGAGTCTCACAAGACCAAGGTTGGCACGATTTCAAAGGCTAAAATCAAGGAAATTGCCACTTTGAAAATGCCTGACCTCAACGCCAACGACATCGATGCCGCGATGTCCATTATTGCCGGCACTGCCCGATCCATGGGCATCGAGGTGGAAAAATGAAACACGGCAAGAAATATCGTGCTGCTTTTGAAAAGATTGAACAGGGCAAGCTCTATGGCTACGACGACGCTTTGGGCCTCGTGAAGGCCCTGGCTTTTGCGAAGTTCGATGAAACTGTCGAGATTTCGGTGAAGCTTCACCTGAAAAAGAGCCACACAGTTCGCGATACCGTGGTACTTCCCAACACTTTTATGGGTGAGAAAAAAATCTTGGTGTTTGCCAAGGGTGAGAAGGCCGATGAGGCCCGCGCCTTAGGTGCCACCTTTGTAGGCGAAGCTGACCTGATTGAAAAGATTAAGGGTGGCTGGATGGACTTCGACATTTGCGTCGCTACTCCCGATATGATGAAAGACGTCGGCAAGCTAGGGCCCATTCTCGGTCGCCGTGGCCTTATGCCTAACCCCAAAACCGGAACCGTCACCAATGACTTGGCGGCCGCAATCAAGGAACTGAAGGCCGGGCGTATCGAGTTTCGCGCCGACAAAACCGGTGTTGTACACCTGCCCGTCGGAAAGGTCTCCATGGATGTAGCCAAGGTAAATGAGAACGTGCAGACGTTTCTCGGCGAGCTTGAGCGTCGTCGCCCTTCGGACCTCAAGGGTGACTACATCAAGTCGGTTGCCCTCAGCTCGACTATGGGCCCCGGGGTCCTGGTACAGTTCAAGGTTGTCAAGGAGTAACCCATGTCGGAAAAGAAAATCCAGCCCGCCAAAATTGAAGCCGTCGCTAACCTCGACAAGCAGTTCGACGGGGTTCAAGACTATATATTTGCCAGCTACCGCGGCATGACCGTGGACCAACTCTTCACTTTGCGTCGCCAATTGCGCAAAGAAGGGGCCGACTTCAAGGTTGTTAAGAACAACTTCGCCAAAATTGTGTTCAAAAACAGGAAGGCCGATGGGATTGATGGATACCTTGTGGGTCCCACAGCGGTTGCCTTGGCGCGTAAGGACTCTGGCCCGGTGGCCAAGATCCTTGTGGAGTATGCGAAGGAAGTTCCAACACTGGAAGTGAAAGGTGGCTACATTGGCGGCTCGGCGTTCAACGCCAAGCAAGTCGAGTCGTTTTCCAAACTCCCCGGAAGGAACGAACTTCTGTCCATGCTCATGAGCACGATGCAGGCTCCCACGCAGAATCTCGTCTTCGTCCTTAACGGTGTCACCACTAAGTTGGTGCGCACGGTTCAGGCTGTGGCTGAGAAAAAGGCGGTGGGCGAGTAAATCGCCCACGGCGAGTAAATCGCCCACGGCGAGTAAATCGCCCACGGCGAGTAGATCGCCCACGGCGAGTAGGCCTTTACCGGTAAATCTTTTGATTTGCCAACGTATATTTTTGTGTATCAACGGACCGGTTAGTCTTCGTTTCTAGCCTGCTATCCGGCCGTTACCATATAAGGAGAAGATAATATGGCTAAGCTCTCTGCCCAGGATGTCCTGGACGCTATCGCCGGCATGACGGTTCTGGAAGTTTCCGAACTGGTCAAGGCCATGGAAACCAAGTTTGGGGTCACAGCTGCCGCCCCTGTGGCTGTAGCCGCTGCCGGCCCCGCCGCCGCAGCTGCACCCGCTTCGGAGGAGCAGACCGAGTTCGACGTTATTCTGAAGTCCCACGGGGAAAAGAAGATCGACGTCATCAAGGTGGTTCGTGAAATCACGGCCCTAGGCCTGAAAGAAGCGAAGGATCTCGTCGAAGCCGGTGGCAAGGCCATCAAGGAAGGCGTGGCCAAGGCCGAAGCCGAGGACATCAAGAAGAAGCTCACCGCGGTGGGCGCAGAAGTTGAGATCAAGTAAGGAACTGACCTCTATCCGAGGTCTCTAGTTTCTGATTTTCTCATTGTAACCTCGGAGAATCCGCATTCGCGGATTCTCCAAGGGTTTTTTTGTATGAGGGCCCTGAGCTGGCTCTTCCCGGAGGGATGTATGAATTTGGCACGACCGAAGAAAATCGAACGCGTGTATATCGGTAAGGAAGTTCAGGAGGTCATGGAGCTTCCTGATCTCATCGACATCCAGCTCTCGTCCTACGAACGCTTTTTGCAGCGCGGGAAACTCAAGATCAAGGAACCGATCACCCGCACTGGCCTCGAGGAGGTCTTCCAAGAGACTTTCCCCATTGTTAGCCAGAACGAAGAGCTGACACTTGAATACTCTCATTATACTCTCGACGAGAACGGCGTCAAATTTTCCGAGAACGAGTGCAAGAAGAAGGGCCTTACCTACGCCATCCCTCTGAAAGCCCGCATTAACCTGTATTTCAACAGCACCGGAGAAATCCGGCAGAAAGACATTTACATGGGAGACATTCCCATCATGACCGACCGTGGCACCTTTATCGTCAACGGAGCGGAACGGGTGGTCGTTTCCCAGATCCACCGTTCACCCGGTGTCGTGTTCAGTCACGAAAAAGGCATTTTTTCGAGCCGTATTATCCCCAACAAGGGTAGCTGGCTTGAGTTCGAAATTGACCAGAAAAAAGAGCTCATTTATGCCAAAATCGACCGGAAGAAGCGCATTCTTGCCACTTTGCTTCTGCGTTCGCTTGGACTGCATACCCGCGACGAGATTCTCTCCTACTTTTACGAAACCAAAGTCGTCAAGCTCGAGGCCTCCGAAGCATCCAAGGAAAAGCTATCCGGAACCATCCTAGCCAAATCTGTTTGGGTCGACGAAAACGGCACCAAGAAAAAGTTGTTCCGCGCCGGAGAACGCTTGCATGCCCATGAGTTCGACGAGCTGATTCATCAGGGGATCAAAGAGATTTCGCTGGTGGATGACTCCCGTGCCAAGGGTAAAGAGGAAGGGGCGAGTTACCTCTCGAGCCGGATCATCCTCAACTGCTTTGAGCGCGAGGATGCCAAGTACGTTCGCGACCCTTCAGTGAGCGATGAACCGACCAGGGAAGATGCCCTTGCCGCGGTGTATTCTGTCCTGTTGCCCGGTGAGCCGGTTTCGGTTGAAAGTGCGGAAAAAGACCTCGCCATGATGTTCTTCAACCCTCGGCGTTACGATTTGGGCAAGGTCGGCCGGTACAAGCTGAACAAGAAGTTCAGCTATGAGGTTCCTGTTGAGGACACCGTCCTGACCCGCAACGACATCGTCAATACCATGCTGCACCTCATCAAGGTCTACCACGAGGACGCCAACATCGACGATATTGACCACCTTGGGAACCGCCGCATCCGTTCTGTTGGGGAGCTCTTGGGCAACGTCATGAAGACGGCCTTCAGCCGCATGGAGCGTATTGCCAAAGAACGCATGACTCTCAAGGAAATTGAGACGCTTAAGCCTCAGGATCTGGTGTCGATCAAACCCGTGGTTGCCGCCATCAAAGAGTTCTTTGGCTCGAGCCAGTTGTCGCAGTTCATGGACCAGGTTAACCCGCTGGCAGAACTAACCCACAAGCGCCGACTCAACGCGCTCGGGCCGGGTGGTCTCTCCCGCGATCGGGCGGGCTTCGAAGTTCGTGACGTCCACTACACCCATTATGGCCGCATGTGCCCCATTGAGACCCCGGAAGGTCCAAACATTGGCCTGATTGTTTCTCTGGCCAGTTACACCCGGGTTAACGACTACGGTTTCCTCGAAACCCCTTATCGCAAGGTGGAGAACGGCAAAGCGACTCGCAAAGTGGAGTACCTTTCGGCTATCGACGAGGAGAAGTACTACATCGCGCAGGCTTCCGCAAAACTGAACGACGATGGCAGTTTCGCTGAGGACCAAGTGCCGTCCCGAAAGGCTGGCGACTACACCACCAAAGAGGCCTCGTCGCTTCAGTATATGGACGTTTCGCCCAAGCAGATCATCTCGGTGTCTTCCGCACTGATTCCCTTCCTCGAACACGACGACGCCAACCGGGCCCTCATGGGTTCGAACATGCAACGGCAGGCCGTGCCTTTGTTGTTCCCTGATCCGCCTATCGTGGGGACCGGCATGGAAAAGAAGGCCGCCTACGACTCCGGGGTCTTGGTAAAGTCAAGGCGCGCTGGCGAAGTCACTTACGTTTCGTCGACGCACATCCACGTGAAGCCTTCCGACGCCACCGTGGCCGAGGAGCGCGACGAATACGAGCTGATCAAGTTCGCCCGTACCAATCAGGATACCTGTTTCAATCATCGTCCCGTTGTCCGTGTGGGCGACAAGGTGGACAAAGGTGCCGTTCTCGCGGATGGCCCGGCCACCCTCCATGGCGAGCTGGCCCTTGGACGCAACCTTCTTTTGGGTTTTGTGCCCTGGAATGGCTACAATTACGAGGACGCGATTCTCATCAGCGAACGCGTGGTGAAGGAAGACCTATTCACCTCCATCCACATCAAAGAGTTCTCAACTGAAATCCGTGAAACAAAACTCGGACCCGAGAGAATCACGAGGGACGTACCTAATTGTTCCGAAAAGGCCCTCGAAGACCTCGATGACGAAGGCATTGCCTGCGTCGGTTCCAAGGTAAAAGCCGGCTCTATCCTGGTAGGCAAGGTGACGCCGAAATCGGAAACGGAAACTACTCCCGAGTTTAAGCTTCTCAACAGCATCTTTGGCGAGAAAGCCAAAGACGTGAAAGACAGCTCTTTGCGCTTGCCCCATGGTATTGAGGGAACCATCATTGATATTCAGCGCCTCAAGCGCTCGGAAGGAGATGATCTTCCTCCCGGTGTCGATGAGGTAATCAAGGTTCTCGTTGCTAAGAAACGTAAGCTCAAAGAGGGCGACAAGATGGCCGGCCGCCACGGAAACAAAGGTGTGGTTGCTCGGATTCTGCCTGTGGAAGACATGCCCTACATGGAGGACGGCACGGCACTCGATATTTGCCTTAACCCCTTGGGCGTACCTTCCCGCATGAACCTCGGCCAGATCCTTGAATCGGAACTCGGAATTGCTGGTTACCTCCTTGGCGAGCACTATTCCACCCCTGTGTTCCAGTCGGCTAGTGCCGAGATGATTGAAGACAAGCTGGAAAGCGCTGGCTTTAGCCGCACCAGCAAAACAACACTCATTGACGGCCGCACGGGTGTGGCGTTTGTGAACCCTGTCATGGTGGGCGTCATGTATGTGCTGAAACTTCACCACTTGGTGGACGACAAAATGCATGCCCGGTCCACCGGACCGTACTCTCTGGTGACTCAACAACCCCTGGGCGGCAAGGCCCAGTTCGGTGGCCAGCGTCTGGGAGAAATGGAAGTATGGGCTCTCGAGGCCTATGGTGCTGCCAACACCCTGCAGGAGTTGCTCACGATAAAGTCGGACGACATGACGGGACGAGCCAAGATCTACGAGGCCATTGTGAAGGGCGAAGCGACCAGCACTGCGGGTATCCCCGAGTCGTTCAACGTTCTGGTGCAGGAACTTCGTGGGCTAGGACTCGATCTCACCATTTATGACAGCAAGGATCGTCAGATTCCGCTGACGGAACGCGACGAAGAATTGATCGCGAAGAACGGAAGCCATTTCTAAGGCAAACGGGAGCACAGAGCAATGAGAGATATACAAGAGTTCGACAGCATTCTGATCAAGCTGGCCGCCCCCGAGCAAATCAAGGCTTGGTCTTATGGCGAGGTCAAGAAGCCCGAGACCATCAACTACCGCACTCTGCGTCCCGAGAAAGAGGGGCTGTTCTGCGAGCGAATTTTTGGTACGACCAAGGAATGGGAGTGCTACTGCGGCAAGTTTAAGTCCATCCGCTACAAGGGTGTGGTCTGCGACCGTTGCGGCGTGGAGGTGACCCACTTCAAAGTTCGTCGCGAACGCATGGGCCACATCGAGCTGGCCAGTCCCGTGAGCCATATCTGGTACTATCGCTCGGTTCCTTCCCGCATGGGCCTGCTTCTCGATATCCCGATTGCCAGCTTGCGGTCCATCCTGTACTACGAGAAGTATATCGTTACGGATCCGGGCGACACCGACCTGAAGAAGGGCCAGCTGCTTACCGAAGAGGAATATCTAGAGGCCCAAGACCGACACGGCATGACCTTTACCGCCGGTATTGGCGCGGAGGCAATCCGCACCATCCTCGACACCCTGAACCTCGAACAGTTGGCTGGCACCTTGCGTCAAAAGATGATCGAGAAGGGCGTCAAGGTTGATAAGCGACTTTTGAAGCGCATTGAGATCGTCGAGAACTTCCGCAACAGCCACAACAAACCCAGCTGGATGATCATGGACGTGATTCCGGTCATTCCGCCGGACCTTCGGCCCATGGTTCAACTCGACGGAGGCCGTTTCGCGACCTCAGACCTCAACGACCTGTACCGACGGGTCATCAACCGCAACAACCGCCTCAAGCGCCTGATCGCGCTCAACGCTCCGGATATCATCATCCGCAACGAAAAACGGATGCTCCAGGAAGCCGTTGACGCCCTTTTTGACAACAGCAAGAAGAAGAAGGTCGTAAAGGGTGCCTCGAACCGCCCGCTCAAGTCGCTATCCGATCTTCTCAAGGGCAAGCAAGGACGCTTCCGACAAAACCTCCTGGGCAAGCGCGTCGACTATTCGGGCCGTTCGGTCATTGTGGTGGGCCCCGAACTCAAGCTCCACCAGTGCGGTTTGCCGGCCAAGATGGCCCTCGAGCTCTACAAGCCCTTCATCATGAAGAAACTTGTTGAGAAAGACGTGGTGTACAACATCAAAAAGGCCAAGACTCTGGTTGAGCAAGAGACCGAGGAAGTCTGGGCCATTCTCGACGAGGTGGTCAAAGAACATCCTGTGCTCCTCAACCGCGCACCCACGCTGCACCGCTTGGGTATTCAAGCCTTCGAACCCGTCCTCGTGGAAGGCAAAGCCATCAAGCTGCACCCGCTGGTTTGCCACGCCTACAACGCTGACTTCGACGGCGACCAGATGGCCGTTCACGTGCCGCTGACCCAAGCCGCACAAATCGAGTGCTGGACCCTGATGTTGGCACCCAACAACCTGCTTAATCCCGCGAACGGTACTCCCATTGTGTTTCCGTCCCAGGACATGGTTCTCGGAATTAACTACATGACACGCCTCAATAAGGGGGCGCTTCGACCCGGCCAGACCCAGCCCAAGTTGTACTCCAGTCTCAACGAAGTTCACATGGCTGTTGAGGCCGGTGCCTTGCACTACCAAGCTCCGATTCTCTGCAAGCACCCCAAGATGGGCGAAAAGTATTTTGAGACGACGGCAGGGCGCCTTATTCTCAACGATGAGCTTCCGGCCGAGATTGAGTACGTCAACGAGGCCCTCGGAGACAAGCAGCTGAAAGCTTTTATCGCCAAGGTGTACGCGCAGCAAGGTCCTTACCTTACCGTGCGTATGCTCGACATCATCAAAAACATGGGCTTCCGCTACGCAACGATTTTTGGAGCCTCCATTGGTCTCGCCGACGTCGTGATTCCCAAAGAGAAGACTTCGCTGATTACGGCCGCCAACGCTGAAGTGGCCAAGATACAGCGTCAGTACCTCGATGGCGTCATCACCGGGGAAGAACGCTACAACAAGGTCGTCGACACTTGGTCGAAAACCAACGATGAACTGACCGATGTGATGATGAAGACCCTCAAGGAAGACAAGGCCGGCTTCAACGCCATTTACATGATGGCCGATTCCGGGGCCCGCGGTTCCAAGAACCAGATCCGGCAACTCGCCGGTATGCGCGGCTTGATGGCCAAGCCTTCCGGCGACATCATTGAACTGCCCATCCGCTCGAACTTCAAGGAAGGGCTTTCGGTTATCGAGTTTTTCATTTCGACCAACGGTGCTCGCAAGGGCTTGGCCGACACCGCTCTCAAAACCGCCGACGCAGGTTACCTCACCCGGCGCCTCGTGGATATCGCCCAAGACGTGGTGGTTAACGAGGAAGACTGCGGCACCATCAACGGCTCCGATGTCAGCGCTATCAAGGACGGCGAGGAAATCCGAGAAAGCCTCTCTGAGAGAATTTCAGGCCGCTACACTCTTGAGCGCGTAAAGCACCCGATCACCGGTGAAATTATCGTGGATGTCAACGAGGAGATCACCAACGAGCAGGCAGCGGCCATTGACGAACTCGGCATTGAAACTGTTCGTGTCCGTTCGGTGCTCACCTGCGAAGCCAAGCACGGCGTGTGCAAGGCCTGCTACGGGCGCAACCTTGCCAACAACCGCACTGTAAACATCGGAGAGTCGGTGGGAATCATTGCCGCCCAATCCATTGGGCAGCCGGGTACCCAACTCACCATGCGTACCTTCCACATCGGTGGTGTGGCCACCAAGGGTGCCGAAGAAAACAAGACTGTTCTCAAATATCCACTCATCGTCAAAGAGGTCCGCGGCTCTACCGTTCCGATGTCCGATGGCAATCTCCTGTTTACCCGCAAGGGCAGCCTCTGGGTGAACAAAATCTTCGAAACCATTGATGCTGGTACTGGTGACAAGCTAAAAGTGACCGAAGGCCAAAAGGTGATCGAAGGTTCGGTCATTCTCGAGCGCAAGGGTGAAGCGGTACTTTCCAAGCACATCGCCATTGTCCACCTGAAAGACAAGCGGGTGTTTTTGGTCAGCCAAGATATGAAGGTAGAAATCCGCAACGGATCGACACTGTTTGTCAGTGTGGGTGACGTTGTTGGCCCCAACGAGACTCTCGCGACTTTTGATCAGTTTGCCGAGCCGATCATCGCCGAGGCTGCCGGTATTCTGAGGTTCAAAGATATCATTCTTGGCACCACTCTCAAGGAAGAAGTGAACCCGGACACGGGCAACATCGAAAAGAAGATTACCGACTATGCCCTTGAGGAACTTGATCCAGCCCTCCACATCGTCGATGAACACAACCCCGACAACGTTCTGGCCTCCTATGTTCTTCCCGGCGGTGCCTACCTTTCCATCGACGATGGCGTGAAGGTAAAGCCTGGTTCTGTGCTCGCCAAACTCCTGAAAGAGTCGGGAAAAACCCAAGACATTACCGGTGGACTTCCCCGCGTTCAGGAATTGTTTGAAGCAAGGCGGCCTAAGAGTGGAGCCGTGTTGGCCAAGATCGGGGGAACGGTGAGGTTCAAGCCGATCTCCAAAGGAAAGCGTACCATCGAAGTTGAAGATCCCTACGGTGGGATTCTCGTTCACAAAGTCCCGGTCGGAAAGATGCTTTTGGTCCGCGACGGTGACCCCGTTGAGGCTGGCGAGCCCCTTTGTGACGGCAACACCGACCCACATGACGTCTTGGAGGTTTTGGGTGAAAATGCCCTTCAGGCCTTCCTTGTCAACGAAGTGCAGGGCATCTACCGCCTCCAAGGTGTGAAGATCGACGACAAGCACATCGGCGTCATCATTCGACAAATGATGCGCAAGGTCGAAATCATGGAAGTCGGCGATACCAAGTTCATCTACGGACAGTCGGTCGATAAGTATAGTTTTAACCGTGAAAACGAGCGCATTTACCGCGAAGGTGGCCAGCCAGCCGTGGGTCGCCCGCTGTTGCTTGGCATCACCCGGGCCTCCTTGAACATTGAGTCGTTTATTTCAGCCGCGTCGTTCCAAGAGACAACCAAGGTATTGACCAACGCCGCCATCGCGGGAAAAGTCGACGAGCTGCGTGGCCTCAAGGAAAATGTCATCATTGGGCACCTGATTCCTGCCGGTACGGGCATGAAGAAATACAAGAACCTCAAACTGTTCGATCAGAACCGCGAGGACCTCGACGCCCACATCCAGGAGATTCTGGAAGCTCGACGCCGGGAAAAGGAACTAGCAGCGCAGGAAGAGATCCGAAAAGCGGCGGCCATGATGGACGCCGAAGACCCGGACGACGAAGAGTAGTGAATGAGAGGGTGGGGGGCTTGTAGAGGCTCCCACCCTTGTGTTATTTTACCGAGCATTCTAAACGGAACCTTGTCATGCTGACCCTCTGTCAGAGGGGACGGGGATCCGTTGGAACCGAACAGGGAGAGTTTCTTTTCATGCCCACCATTAACCAGCTGGTCCGAAGTGGCCGCCAACAGGTCGTTTTCAAGACAAAATCACCTGCGCTTGAGGCGAGCCCACAAAAACGCGGTGTCTGCACCCGAGTCATGACGATGACCCCCAAGAAGCCCAACTCAGCTCTTCGAAAAGTGGCTCGTGTGCGCTTGTCGAATGGCATTGAAGTGACGGCGTATATTCCCGGGATTGGTCACAACCTTCAAGAGCACTCAGTCGTGATTATTCGCGGTGGCCGTGTTAAGGACCTTCCAGGTGTGCGTTACCACATCGTCCGTGGAGCCAAGGATGCTCTCGGCGTTGCCAAGAGAATGCAATCCCGTTCCAAGTACGGCGCTAAGCGCCCCAAGACCTGAGGAGTTAAGTCATGCCCAGAAAGAGTTACGTTGCCCTCCGTCTTCTCCAGCCCGATCCCATTCACCATTCTCTGGTTGTCGCGAAGTTCATTCGCCGCATGATGTTCGACGGGAAGCTAATGACGTCTTCAGACATTGTTACCCGTGCCTTCGCGCTCCTGGCTGAAAAGTCTGGGAAAGAACCCCTCGAAGTTTTCCTCAAGGCTCTCGACAATGTGAAGCCCGTGGTTGAAGTGAAGTCTCGTCGCGTGGGCGGTTCCACGTATCAGGTGCCGATCGAAGTTCGGGAGACCCGTCGAGAAGCGTTGTCGCACCGCTGGGTTATCGACGCTGCCCGAAAACGTTCTGGCAAGTCGATGAGCGAAAAGTTGGCGGCCGAACTGTTCGACGCTTTCAGCAATACAGGGTCGGCGTTCAAGAAAAAAGAGGATACCCACCGCATGGCCGAAGCGAACAAGGCTTTCAGCCACTACAGCAAGTTCTAGACTCAACCGGCTGTGCCGCTTGAGTCTCGGAGTTTCGCTCTGCGAAGCTCCAACGAAGGCCCTGTTCGTAGCGGGGCATTTTCTTTTTGAGAGAATTCCTTGATGCCCGTGTTGACAGGGTCGGGGGGTTCTGATAGTGTTCTGCGAGTTCAATACCCCTTCGGGGCACGTCAGGCCGTGAAACGCTTGACCTCTGCTGGAAGGTAGCGTTCTTTTGGTAAGTTGCGGGTCCCTCATCGGGGCCGTATCCACAAAGTGGGTATAGCAGTTCAGGTCAAACTACCGGGATCTCCTGGCAAGTGACGGTTTTGCGAACAACGGTTTTTTGACGGTATTTCTGTCCGAAGCCAAGCCTCTTGATGCTCTTTCCGGTGGAAACTGCACTTCTGTAAGAAGTGTTTCAAGTTGTAAACCATAAGGGTTTTGCTTATCCACGGGATAAGCCAAGGAGGAATTGATGGCTAAGGAAAACTTCGTTCGATCGAAGCCCCACATCAATGTTGGAACCATCGGTCACGTCGACCATGGCAAGACCACCCTGACCGCTGCTTTGACCATGTACGGTGCGAAGAAGCATGGCGGCAAGGTCATGAAGTATGAGGATATCGACAACGCTCCCGAAGAGAAAGAGCGTGGTATCACCATCAACACCCGACACGTCGAGTACGAATCGGCTGCTCGGCATTACGCCCACGTTGACTGCCCCGGCCACGCCGACTACGTCAAGAACATGATCACCGGTGCAGCGCAGATGGACGGTGCCATTCTCCTAGTTGCCGCAGACTCCGGTCCCGAGCCCCAAACTCGCGAGCACATTCTTCTTGCCAAACAGGTTGGTGTTGCTAACCTCGTGGTCTTCCTCAATAAAATGGACCTCGCCGACCCTGAACTGGTCGAGCTGGTTGAAATGGAAGTCCGCGACCTTCTGAAACTTTACGGTTACGATGCCGACAAGACTCCCTTTGTGAAAGGTTCTGCCTTTGCCGCCATGAGCAAGCCCGACGATCCCGAGTCGGTGAAGTGCCTTGACGAGTTGCTAGACACCATGGACAAGTACTTCCCCATCCCCGAGCGCGCCCTCGACAAGCCGTTCTTGATGCCGATCGAAGACGTGTTTTCGATTTCCGGCCGCGGTACGGTTGTCACGGGAGCCATCTCGCAGGGCAAGGTCAAGGTTGGAGACACCATCGAAATCGTCGGTCTCAAGCCGACTCAGACCACGGTCTGCACCGGTGTCGAAATGTTCAACAAGCTCCTCGACAACGGCCAAGCTGGCGACAACATTGGTGCGTTGCTTCGTGGCATTGAGAAAAATCAGGTCGAGCGCGGACAGGTCCTCGCCGCTCCCAAGACGATTACACCGCATACCACGTTCAAGGCAACGATTTACTGTCTGTCCAAGGATGAGGGTGGCCGCCATAATCCGTTCTTTACAGGGTACCGCCCTCAGTTCTACTTCCGTACCACCGACGTAACGGGCACCGTGACTCTGCCGGCCGGCAAAGAGATGGTGATGCCAGGCGACAACACCGAACTCTCGGTGGAGCTCATTCACCCCGTGGCCATGGACAAGGGTCTGCGCTTCGCTATCCGCGAAGGTGGCCGCACGGTGGCCTCTGGCCAGGTCATTGAAGTTATTAAGTAAGGATTTACCGTCGGAAGGGCGCTCTAAGCGCCCTTCTGCAACTTTTTGGAGTTACGGATGGCAAGCGAACGAATTCGAGTGAGATTGCGGGGCTTTGACGTGGAATTGGTGGACCAAAGCGCCAAGGCGATTGTGCAGACGGTGAACAAGGTTGGCACCAAGGTGTCGGGCCCGATTCCGTTGCCGACCAAGATCAACAAGTTTACCGTATTGAGATCGCCTCACGTCAACAAAAAGTCTCGGGAACAGTTTGAAATGAGAACCCATAAGCGGTTGATTGACATTCTCGAGCCTACTCCCGCCGTTATGGACGCTCTTATGAAATTGGAGCTTCCTGCCGGTGTGGATGTCGATATCAAGCAGTAATTCGAGGTTAGAAAATGATCGGGCTAATCGGCAAGAAGGTCGGGATGACGCAGGTTTTCGACGACAGTGGAAAACTGACTCCAGTGACCGTGATTAAAGTGGAACCGAATGTGGTGATTGCTGAACGCAGCGAAGCGAAGAACGGCTATAAGGCCGTTGTCGTGGGTTCCTTTGCGGGTAAAGAGAAGGTTTTCAGCAAGCCGGTCCGAGGGCAGTTTCCCGAAGGTGTTGCTCCCCAGCGCTTCGTCGTGGAGTTCAGGGATTTTGAGAAGGATTGTAAAGTTGGCGACACACTGGGTGTTGAAATCCTTGAAGAGTCCAAGTACCTCGACGTGAGCGGGACTTCGAAAGGCAAAGGCTTTCAGGGAGTAGTGCGACGTTACAGGTTTGCCGGCGGTGAAGAGACTCACGGATCAAAGTTCCATCGTGAACCTGGTTCGACCGGTCAGTCGACAACTCCTCGCAAGTCTTTCAAAGGGATCAAGATGCCAGGCCACATGGGTGCGGAGAAAGTGACAGTTCTCAACCTGCGGATTGTCAAGGTTGATGCCGAGAACCAGATTGTTCTGGTCCATGGCGCCGTTCCAGGTGCCCGCAATGGCTATGTGATCGTCCGGAAAGCGGTGAAGAGGTAAATGGGCATGGACAAGAAAGTATATTCCGTTGCTGGGAAAGAAGTTAAAACCATAACCTTAAACGACGAGGTCTTCGCTCATGAGATTAGCGAGGGCTCGATTTACAACGCCATTAAAAACGAACTTGCCAATCTCCGAGTCGGGACCGCCTCAACAAAGACCCGTACAGAGGTAAATGGCGCGAAGACCAAGCCTTGGGCCCAAAAAGGCACCGGTAGGGCACGTTCGGGTCGTCGCCAGAGCCCCGTTTGGGTCGGTGGCGGCATAGCCTTTGGACCTCGTCCTCGGGATTACAGCTACGTTCTTCCTCGCAAGGTTAAGCAGTTAGCGATGAAATCTATTCTCAGCCTCAAAGCGGCAACTGAGGGGTTTAAGGTCGTCGAAAACTTCACCGTAGCCACGGGAAAGACCAAGGATCTGATGAAGATTTTGACTGCTGTAGTCAAAGCCGACGAGAAAACAGTCTTGATTCTTAAGGATGACGACGCCGACCTCAAAAGGGCCGCGCGAAATATTCCTTGGCTGAGTTTTTTGACCTACAACAGGCTGCGAGCCCACGATCTTTTCTACACCAAGAACTTGATCATCATGGAAGACGCTGCCAAAAACCTCGGCGAGTTTTTTACCGTCAAGGAAGGGGCCTGAGATGGAAAACGAAGAAATTATCATCAAGCCGCTACTCACGGAGAAGGCCAACGGAATGCGTGAGGGAAAGCGGCATCGGTATGCTTTTCAAGTGAGCCCGCGAGCGAACAAGATTCAGATTCGTCACGCCGTTGAAAAGTTGTTCAAGGTCAAAACGACAGCTTGTTCCATTATCAACGTTTCCGGCAAGCAGAAGACCATGGGTCTCGCAGGCGGGAAGCGGGCTACGGGTTTTACCGCCAGCTGGAAGAAAGCTTACGTAACCCTGGCCGAGAATCAGAAAATTGATCAGTTCGAAGGCGTTTGACAGGGAGATCATGAATGGCTATTAAAACTTTCAAACCTGTAACCGAGACCCTCCGTGGTACTGCACTTCTCAGTTACGATCACATCACCACGTCAACTCCTGAGAAGGCCCTGACAACTGGTCGGTCCAAGAAAGCGGGCCGGTCTCATGGACGCATTAGCGTCCGCCGCATCGGTGGTGGTCACAAACAGTTGCTTCGCTTAGTCGATTTCAAGAGAGCTAAGTATGGGGTTCCTGCTGTCGTAAAAGAAATTGAATACGACCCCAACCGTTCTGCAAATCTCGCTTTGCTCTTTTACAAAGATGGAGCGAAGGCCTACATCGTCGCGCCAAAAGGCGTGAAGGTGGGCGACGAACTGATGAGTGGGCCCCAAGCCCCTATTCGAGACGGAAATGCCCTGCCGCTGGAAAACATTCCCGTAGGTCGCAATGTGCACAATATTGAACTTCAGTTGGGCAAAGGCGCCCAACTGGCTCGTTCCGCCGGTGTTTCCGCCCAGTTGGCAGGCTTCGACAAGGATTATGCAATTGTACGTCTTCCTTCCGGCGAAACCCGGATGGTGTTCAAGAAGTGCATTGCCACCATTGGCGAAGTCGGTAACGAAGACAAAATGAATGTCAAACTTGGTAAGGCCGGTCGAAACCGCTGGCTGGGCAAGCGTCCTTCGGTTCGTGGTGTTGCGATGAACCCTGTGGATCACCCCTTGGGCGGTGGTCAGGGCAAAACTTCCGGTGGTCGCCACCCTGTTACGCCCTGGGGTCAGCCGACTAAGGGTTACAAGACGCGCAAAAAGAATAAATTGTCGGACCGCTTCATTGTCAAGCGGCGGAAGTAGGAGTCAACTGTGTCCCGATCTGTAAAAAAAGGCCCGTTTATTGCAAAGCACCTCTACAAGAAAGTTGTGGATATGGTGAAGACCAATGATCGAAAAATGATCAAGACCTACTCCCGGACCTCGACCATTATCCCTGAGATGGTGGGTATCACGGTTTCTGTTTACAACGGGAAGACATGGATTCCCGTTTACATCTCGGAAGACCTGGTAGGCCACAAACTCGGAGAGTTCTCGCCGACGAGGACCTTTCGTGGTCATGCTGGTTCCGACAAGAAGGCAGGTAAGAAATAAATGGAAGCCAAGAAAGGTTTTACTGCCTACGCTAGGGGCCTGCCGATGTCGGCCAAGAAGGTGCGTCCTCTTGCCGATCACTTGAGACGGAAGAAAGTTACTGATGTCGTGGCCCTTCTCGAGGCGCTTCCTCACAAGGGGGCGTATTTCTTGAAAAAAGTCATCCAGTCGGCTGCTGCCAACGCTCTGTTTCAGAACAATCAGCTCGATGAAGACAGTCTGGTCGTCAGCAAGTTGATGATAGACGAAGGGATTAGCCGCACGACGGTGTGGGCGCGGGCGAGAGGCCGTGCCGACCGCCTCAAGAAGCGCAGCTGCCACATCACTGTTGAACTCGAAGAAAAGGGAGCGAAGTAAGCCATGGGCCAGAAAGTACACCCCTACGGGTTGCGGTTGGGCATCAACAAGACTTGGAAGTCCCGTTGGTACGTCGATCCCCGGGATTATGCCAAGACGCTCCACGAAGATCTGAAGCTCCGCAAAGCGATTTTTGAGTTGCCAGAGACAAAGGGGGCCGATATTTCTGATCTTGAGATCGTGCGTCAACCCCAGCGAGTTACGGTGATCATTAATACGGCCCGTCCGGGTGTTATCATCGGGGCGAAGGGTGCGACGATTGAAAAGATCGGGGAACAGCTTCAGAAACTGATCGATAAGAAAGTCTCGATCAAGATCAAGGAAATCAAGAAACCCGATACCGATGCTCAGATTGTGGCTTTGAATGTGGCTCGGCAGCTGAAGAACCGTGGTTCATTCCGTAAAGCTCTGAAACAGTCGATTACCAATGCCATGAAGAACGGTGCCCAAGGTATTAAAATCAAGATTTCGGGCCGTCTCGGTGGCGCCGAAATGGCGCGTACTATGGAAATGAAGGATGGCCGGGTTCCGTTGCAGACCCTTCGCGCCGATCTCGACTACGGTTTTGCCGAGGCGTTTACCACCTATGGTGCGATTGGAGTAAAAGTCTGGGTTTTCAATGGTGAGAAGTTCGAGCGCAACACCAAGGAAGATGCCGGCGTCCTGGTCAAGAAGAGCTTGGAAAAGAAGGAAGGGAACTAGTCATGCTGGCACCCAAGCGCCTGAAGTTTAGAAAAAAGCAGCGCGGTCATTTCCGCGGCACAGCCACGACTTGCAACACGATCGCCTTTGGAGACTTTGCTTTGGCCTCAGAGGACACTCTGTGGATTACTAACCGCCAAATCGAAGCTGCCCGTATTGCGATGACTCGCCACATCAAGCGCGGTGGAAAGGTTTGGATTCGGATCTTTCCCGATATGCCCTACACCAAAAAGCCTGCAGAAGTGCGTATGGGAAAGGGAAAAGGAAACGTGGAAGGCTGGGTTGCTCTTGTGAAGCCCGGCACTATCATGTTTGAAATGGCGGGTGTGACCCCGGAGCTTGCCTCCGAAGCGATGGCTTTGGCCGCCGCGAAGTTACCCATCCACACCAAGTTTGTCGCTCGACGCGAGTTGGGGGGGTCATGAAGAACCGTTTTAAAGAAATCTCAAGGGCTGAAGCCGTAGCGAAAGTGGCTGAGTTAAAGACGTCGTTCATGGAACTCAGGTTTAAGCTAGTCTTGGGGCACGTCGAGAATCCCTTGGAAAAAAGAAACATCCGGCGGCAGATTGCCCGGCTCAATACCATCATCACTGAGTTTGATCAGGGCATCAGGAAGGCTTAACTATGTCGGAAGATACGAATAAGACCGGGAAGAAAGTGTTTCAAGGCAGGGTCGTAAGCGACAAGATGGAAAAAACCATCACAGTCGTCATTGAGAGACGCCAGTTGCACCCGATTTACCAAAAGTACGTGACGCTGAGCAAAAAGTTCAAAGCTCACGACGAAAAGAATGATGCCAAGATCGGCGACATGGTGAAAATCATCGAATGTCGCCCTGTGAGCAAAGACAAGACCTGGAACCTGCTCGAAATTGTCGAGCGGGCCAAGTAAGGCGGAAGGAAATGGTACAGCAAGAGTCGTTTTTGAACGTCGCTGATAATACGGGAGCCAAATTGGTTCAGTGTATTCGCGTCTTAGGCGGAACCAGCCGGAAGTATGCTTCGGTGGGTGACCTCATTATTGTGGCCGTCAAGGAATCTATTCCCACCGCTATCGTCAAAAAAGGCGAAGTGCAGACCGCTGTTGTTGTACGTGTTCATAAGGAATATCGTCGTCCGGATGGAACCTATATTCGCTTTGATGATAATGCCTGCGTGATTATCGATGAGACCCACAATCCCAAGGGCAAACGCATCTTCGGGCCTGTGGCCCGAGAGCTACGAGACAAGGATTTCATGAAGATCATTTCCTTGGCCCCGGAAGTGGTGTAAGAGGCTGCCATGAATACGAAACTGAAGAAAAACGACCTGGTGAAGGTCCTCACTGGCAAGGATAAAGACAAGACTGGACGCATCATCGAAATCGATACCGTCAAGGGTCGCGTTCTTGTGGAAGGTTGCAACATGAAGAAGAAGACCGTGCGCCCGCGCAACCAGCAGGAGAAGGGCGGTATCATTGAGGTGGAAGGATTTCTGCACATCTCGAATGTGATGGTCGTGGGCAAGAACGGTGTCGCTACGCGTCTTGGCTACAAGATGGACGGCGATAAGAAGGTTCGCATTGCCAAGTCAAATGGAGAGGCAATCTGATGGCTGAAAAAGTCGCTGAGAAATACATCCCTAGGTTGAAGAAGCTTTACAACGAGAAAATTGCCAAGGAAATGATGACGGAGTTTGGCTACACCTCTGTCATGCAGATTCCACGCGTTGATAAAATCGTGGTGAGCATGGGCATGGGCGAAGCACTCGTGAACAAAAAGCTTCTTGACGCTGCCGTCAAGGAACTTGGTCAGATTACAGGACAAAAAACTGTTAAGACCAAGGCTCGCCTGTCGGTGGCCAACTTCAAAGTTCGCGAAGGCCAAGAAATTGGGGCCAAGGTCACCTTGCGGGGCATCCGGATGTACGAGTTCCTCGACCGTTTGATGAACATAGCGCTCCCGCGGGTGAAAGACTTCCGCGGCGTCAACCCGAACGCGTTCGACGGCCACGGAAATTATTCGCTGGGTCTGACCGAGCAAATCATTTTTCCCGAGATCGACTACGACAAAATCGAGAAGATCAGTGGAATGAATGTGGCTATCGTGACGACGGCCCCCAACGATCAGGAAGCACGCAGTCTGCTTAAGCGGATCGGCATGCCCTTCAAGAGGTAATCATGGCAAAGAAATCTTTGATCATTAAAGCGAACAAACCCGCCAAGTTCTCCACCAGGGGCTACAACCGCTGCAAGGTGTGCGGACGACCGCGCGGATATATTCGCAAGTTTCAATTGTGCCGTCTGTGTTTCCGGAAGTACGCCTCTGAGGGGCTTATTCCCGGAGTGACCAAGGCGAGCTGGTAGCGGAGGGGTGTGAAGTGTCTGTTTCCGATCCTATTGCCGACATGCTGACGAAAATCCGAAATGCCAGCGAAGCGAAGTTCGAGAAGGTCGACATCACGACCTCCAAGCTGAAGCTGGAAATCGTGAAGATCCTTAAGAATGAAGGCTTCATCAAGAACTTCAAGAAGCTCAACCAGGAAGGGATGAATACCCTCCGGATCTTCCTGAAATACGACGACAAGAACGATTCTGTGGTTCATGGCCTGAAGTCGCTATCGACTCCTGGCCGCCGGGTCTATTCCGGCTACAAGGAGATGCCGCGGATTCTCAACGGTTATGGTACCCTGATTGTTTCCACCTCCATGGGTGTGACCACAGGAAGAAAGGCTGCAGAGAAAAAGGTCGGCGGTGAGCTGATCTGTTCTGTGTGGTAATTGAGGAGTAGGTAATGTCCCGCATCGGCAATAAGCCCATTGAAGTGCCCAAAGGCGTAAAAGTTAGCTTTGCAAACTCCCTCCTAACAGTGGAAGGTCCCAAAGGTAAGCTGTTGCAGCCCTATGATTCCAAGATTTCGTTCTCCAACAAGGAACATTTGATCGTTGTTGCCCGGTCGGACGAAGACAAGCCTACGAAGGCTAAGCACGGTCTGTATCGAAATCTTCTGAACAACATGTGCATTGGCGTCGCAGAGGGGTTCAAGAAGGTTCTCGTGATCAACGGCGTAGGTTTTCGTGCCGAAGTGAAAGGCAATCTCTTGGTTCTCAACTTGGGATTCTCGAACCAGATCGAATATGTGATTCCGAAAGATGTCCAGATCTCGGTAGAAACCAACACCAAGGTGACGGTCGCCGGAATCAGCAAGGAAAAGGTCGGTCTTGTGGCCAGCGAGATTCGAGGTCTCCGCGCTCCCGAACCGTACAAGGGAAAAGGAATTCGTTACGAAGACGAGACGATCCGCAGAAAGGTCGGCAAGTCCGGCGTGAAGAAGTAGGCAGGAGTTTTCGATGAAGAAGCTTATTGAAAAGAGGCAGAGAAGGGCCAAGAGAAAACTCCGGATCCGTAGCGTGGTGTCGGGCACTTCCGAACGGCCGCGTCTGAGCGTGTTCCGGTCAAATAAACATTTCTACTGTCAGGCTATAGATGACCTTACAGGCAACACCTTGGTTTCAGTTTCGGATATGGAAAAGGTTTTGGCGGGCTCCAAGCTCACTGCAGAGGGTGTGAAGAAGCTCGGCACCGAGCTCGGCAAGCGCCTCAAGGGAAAGAAAATTGCGACCGCTGTGTTTGACCGCAACGGGTTCCGCTATCACGGGGTCATCAAGAGTTTTGCCGATGCGATCCGCGAAGCGGGTATTCAGTTCTAAGGGGACGTTATGGAACAGGGCAGAGACAGAGATAGAGATCGAGACAACAAAGACAAGGACTACGTGGAGAAGCTCATTAGGCTCAACCGCGTAGCCAAGGTTGTTAAGGGCGGACGCAGGTTCTCCTTCTCGGCGATGGTTGTCATTGGCGATAGAAACGGAAACGTAGGCTATGGTTTCGGAAAAGCCAACGACGTCTCAGAAGCTATCCGCAAAAGTGTGGACAAGGCGAAAAGGAACATGATCAAGGTTCCCGTCAAAAACGGTACACTTCCTCATGACATTAACACGACCTACAAGGCCTCGCGCGTCCTTTTGAGACCGGCTGCTCCGGGTACCGGAATTATTGCCGGTGGACATGTGCGCGCTGTTATGGAAGCTGTTGGTATCCGAGATGTTCTGAGCAAGTCGTTGGGTTCGGGAAACTCGGTCAACGTGGTGAAGACTGTTTTTCGTGGCCTGATTGAAATGCTTGATGCAAAGAAAATGTCCGTCAATCGCGGGAAGTCGTTGAAGGACCTCTGGGGTTAATCATGGCTAAGACCAAAGTAAAAAAAATGAAGATCACGCTCGTACGTAGCACTATCGGGACCAAACCGAACCACCGGGCCACCGTTAAAGCGTTGGGTCTGGGCAAGATCAATTCCCATGTGGAGACTGAGATCAACGAATCGATCTTGGGAATGGTCAATGCCGTTTCCCACCTGGTGATATGGGAGGAGGTCAAGTAATGGAAAATCCCTACATTCTCCGGGCACCCGTTGGTGCCAACAAGAAAAAGCACATCATCGGACGTGGCCGCTCAACCGGCACCGGTGGTACATCGACTCGAGGCAACAAAGGCCAAAAGTCGCGTTCAGGCGGTGGTGTTCGCCTCGGTTTCGAAGGTGGCCAGACTCCGTTGTTTCGTCGGCTTCCGGCGCGGGGTTTTTCCAATGCCGTCTTTCGCATCGAGTATGCCTGTGTGAACCTGCTCCTGTTGGAAAAGTATTTTGCCAATGGTGAAACCGTGAGCTATCAGACACTGGTTGCCAAGGGAATCCTGAAGAACAAGGAAACTCTGGTGAAGATTCTCGGGAAAGGAACTCTGACGAAGAAATTGACCATACAAGTGGACAAGATCTCGGAGGGGGCCAAGGCCGCCGTTGAAAAAGCCGGCGGGACAGTGGTGTCTCACACTACTGAAAACGCCTGACGGAAATAAATGATGGCAAGCACCCCTTTTTTTGACATCTTTCGCATCAAGGATCTCAGGGACCGCATCTTTTTCACGCTAAGCGTGCTATTGGTGTTTCGCTTGGGAGCCATCCTGCCCATCCCGGGCATTAATGGCACGGCGCTCAAACTCTACTTTACTCAGCAACAATCGAACGGCATCTCGCTTACCGATTACTTCGACTTCTTTTCCGGTGGTGCCTTTCACAACTTTTCCATCTTTATGATGGGCATCATGCCCTACATTTCGATGTCAATCATTATGCAGTTGATGGTTGTTGTGTTTCCCTCCTTCCGAAAAATCCAGCAAGAGGACGGCGGCAAGAAGAAGATCCATCGGTGGACCCGCATTGGAACTGTTATTGTCTGTCTGATTCAGTCGGTTGCGGTCACCCAGTTGGCCGCCTCGATTCCCGACGCGATCTACCCCGGCCTTCGTGGCCTCCCGTTTGTCTTGATGGGCATGCTTACCGTCACCACCGGAACCATGTTTCTCATGTGGATGGGCGAGCAGATTAACCAGCGCGGAATCGGCAACGGCATTTCCCTTCTGATCTTTACGGGTATTGTGGCCCGTATTCCCGATGCCATCTACCAGCTGTTCCAAGCCATACAGCGGGGAGACCTAAATCCCGTGTTCGTGATCATCGTGTTGTTGCTGTTTGTCGGTGTGATTGCTCTAGTGATCTTTGAACAGCAGGGAATGCGCAAAATTCCTGTCCATTATGCCAAGCGTGTGGTGGGACGAAAAATGTTCGGTGCGCAGAACACCTACATTCCCTTCAAAATGAACCCCTCGGGCGTTATCCCCATCATCTTCGCCTCCAGCCTTCTGATGTTTCCCCTGCAGATTGCCGGTGGGTTTGCGAACACGGTACCGTTCTTAGGAGCTCTTGCGAGCTTCCTCAAGCCTCACGACTGGCCCTACCTGACTTTGTACGTTCTGCTCATCATCTTTTTTGCCTATTTCTACACCCAGGTGTCCTTAAACCCTATTGAAATATCGAAGCAGATTCGAGAGCACGGTGGGTCGATTCCTGGGATTCGGTCCGAGAAGATGGAAGAACATTTGACAAGAATCCTCAATAGGATTATCCTGCCGGGGTCTTTATTCTTGGCCCTGATTGCTGTTATTCCGCAGCTCATTATTATGTGGATTCCAGGTTTCCCCTCAGCCTTGGCTTACGTGATGGGCGGCACATCTTTGCTCATCTTGGTTGGCGTCGATTTGGACACCATGTCCCAGATCGAAGGTCATCTGCGCATGCACCACCACGAGGGGTTCGGTAAGAAAGGCAAGATCAGGTCAAGGAACCTTTAGGAGAGACCCATGAAAGTACGTGTCAGCGTGAAACCCATTTGTGACAATTGCAAGGTCATCCGACGCCGTGGCGTGTTGCGGATTATTTGTAGCACCAACCCCAAGCATAAACAGAGACAAGGATAAGGGCCCAGAACCATGGCAAGAATTGCAGGTATTGACCTACCTAACAAACACGTCGACATCGCTCTGACGTATATCTACGGTATCGGGCGTTCCCGGGCCCTAGAGATTTGCGGAAAGACGAAGATCGATCCCCATAAGAAGTCGAACGATTTGAACCAAGAAGAAGTGAACGAGCTCCGAAAGGTAATCGAAAACGACTACGTGGTGGAGGGGCGGTTGCGTTCGGAAGTGTCCCTTAATATTAAGCGTTTGATGGACATCGGCTGTTACCGGGGACTTCGTCACCGTAAGGGACTTCCCGTGCGCGGGCAGCGAACTAAGACCAATTCGCGCACCCGCAAGGGCAAACGCAAGACCGTCGCGAACAAAAAGAAATAACCGGGGGAACCATTTTGGCCAAGGCTAAGAAGAAAAAAGAGAAAAAGGTAGTTTTTGAAGGGAATGTTTTCATCCAAGCAACGTTCAACAACACCATTGTTACTGTCACTGATCTCCGTGGCAACGCGTTGTCGTGGTCGTCTGCGGGTGGATTAGGGTTCCGGGGTGCAAAAAAATCGACCCCTTTTGCTGCTCAGACCACGGCTGAGAATGCTGCCAACAAGGCCAAGGAATACGGGCTTCGTGAGGTGCACGTCTTTGTGAAGGGTCCGGGCGTCGGTCGCGAGTCGGCAATACGTTCGTTGGGTGCTCTAGGTTTGCGTGTGAAGAGTATTCACGACGTGACGCCTATTCCCCACAATGGTTGCCGACCTAGAAAAAGCCGGCGCGTGTAAGTTTCAGCCCCTGGGCTGAAGCTTGTGCACAGGTCGTAACGCCGAGGCCGATCTCGGTGTCTGAAGGTAAACGGGCCGTCAGACATAGTATGGGACGGTTTCGCCCGTACGGTTCAAGGAGAACACATGGCAAGAAAGAATCTATTGAAAGGTTTCAAGCGCCCCAAGGGCCTGCACTTTGAACAAAGTGACCTGCAGCCCAATTATGGCAAGTTCATAGCTTACCCCTTCGAGCGCGGCTACGGCCATACGATAGGGAATACTCTGCGGAGAATATTACTTTCCTCCATTCAGGGGTACGCTGTCTCGGGGATCCGTATCACGTCTTTCCGAGAGGATGGGACGCCGCACCTGATTTCTAACGAGTTTGAGTCCATTCCTGAGGTTGTGGAAGACACTCCAGTAATACTGGCGAACCTCAAGAATCTTCAGCTTCACGTGTCGGAGGAGCTTGAGTCGACGGTGATCCTTGTCGAGGTGAAGGGCAAAGATCAGGGGTTTATTTCCGGTGCTGACCTCTGCGTTAGTGGCGTTGAGGTTGTAAACAAAGACCTGCACATCGCTACTCTGACCAACAAGGCGCACATCGAACTTGAGATTCAGATTGACCTAGGCCGTGGCTATATTCCGGCTGAAGTGCACGAGAAGAACATAGAAATAGCGAATACGATTGCCTTGGATTCCATTTATTCACCCATCAAAAAGGTGAAATATAGCGTTGAAGACACTCGGGTGGGACAAAGGTCGGATTACGACAAACTCAATTTGGAAATCTGGACAGATGGGACTATTTCTCCTGAGAACGCTCTTGCGGAAGCCGCCAAAATCGCCAAAGACCACTTCAGTATCTTCATTAATTTCAATGAGGACGATGTGGCAGGCGATGAAGAGATTAGCGACGAGGAAGTTTCGGTGAAGGCGCTTGTCAACACTCCCGTCGAGGACCTTGAGTTATCGGTCCGTTCGAGCAACTGCCTTAAGAATGCCAATATCAAGACCATCGGTGAGCTCATTCGCAAGTCGGAAGAGGACATTGCCAAGACCAGAAACTTCGGCAAAAAGAGCCTCGAGGAGATCAAGCTCAAGCTGAAGGAACGCAACTTGACCTTCGGCATGACCGACACCAGCCAAATCGTCCAGGCTTTGAAATTGACCAAGCAGGATAAGGAATAGATTATGAATAACAAAACCGGTTTTAACCGCTTGAACCGCCGGGCCGGGCAGCGCGTGGCTCTGTTGAAAAACATGGTGACCTCACTGTTTGTGCACGAGCGGATTACCACCACGAAGTCGAAAGCCTTGGAAGTTCGTCGACACGCAGAAAAGATGGTGACGCGGGCCAAGGTCGACTCGGTGCATAACCGCAGGGAAATTGCCAAGACCATTACTCAAGACGACGTGCTTGTGAAGTTGTTCACGGTGTTAGGACCCCGCTTCAAGACGAGGGCGGGTGGTTATACCCGAATCTTGAAACTCGGGCAACGTTTTGGTGATGCGGCGGAAATGGTGATTCTGGAGTTCGTCGAACGCACCCAGAAGGCCGAGCCGGCTGTCGATGATGCTGCGAAAGCTAAAAAAGAACCAAAGGCCCCTGCGAAGCCTGCCGAAGAAAAAGGGGCAAAGGCGCCCAAGGCAAAAGCGGAAGGGGCTGTGGAAACAAAGAAACCTTCCGCCAAGAGAGCACCAGCCAAAAAAGCTCAGGCCAAGAAAGTGGCTGCTTCCGCCGAATAAGTTCAATCGCGGGACTCTTCCCGCCGAAGTTGTAAGGAGGAACACCGTTGGGTGGTCCTCCTTTTTTTATGTCAACTGGAAAACGATTCTCAATCAGCCTGCTGATCTCAACTCTCTTGTTCACGGGTTTTTCCTTTGTGGCGTTCTCGGGTGTTTTCCCTTGGCTAGAGGTGCAGTTCTACAGTCCAAAGATCGTTTCGGACCTCCAAGCGAAACTGGAGGCTTCCAGCACAGAGATCAAAGACTGGGACGCGTCGCAGGTTAAAAAACTGAAACTTCTGCTCAGTGACCCGTCGTTCGAGGGCGTGTTCTCTCCCACCTTCGACCGAAAGCGTTATGAGACGGCAAAACTATTTCTTGCAGGTCAGAAATGGGGTGGCAGCCTTCGGATTCTCGACGCCAGTCGGGAGAAGCTTCACTTCTCTACGGTTGAGCGCGATTTTTCTTCCAAAACCGAACTAAAAGCGGTTTACCGCAACTACAAGGATCTCGTTTCCGACCCGGCTCACCTAGAGGAGCTCCCCGATCTTGGAAATCTAGACCAAGGGGCCTCGTCTAAGTTGTTCGTGGGTCAGTCAGGCCGTCTGTTTCAGTTTGTTGTGCCTTTCACAGACAAAAAGTCAACCCAGAAAGGTTGGGCGCTTCTGGTGGTACCTGTCGAGGCTCTACGACTTAGTCTTTTGGAAGCTAGTAATCCGTTGGCAGGTCAAACCTTGCTGATGGCCAATGAGTTCCAAGCCCTCTTCTGGATGACCAACCGCCCTGAGCCGTCGGTTCTGGACAGGGTAAAGTCCCAGGTGCGCTCAGGAATCCTACCCCCGGTGCAAAAACTGGCTCAGTCGGTTTCCAGCGCGGGGACAAAAGAAACTCTAACCCTAGTAACCAAGGGCACTAGCTCCATCTTGGTTCCCGATACTCTTCTTACCTTGGATGCCAGCCTCAAGGGAATAATCCTTGTGGCTTTTTTCTCAGTGGTGTTTCTGATCAGTTTTCTTTTGCTTAACCTACGAGGTGATCCCGTTTCTGTGGCGGTCGCTCAGATAAAGCGCCTGCAAATTCGAGTCCTACAGAACTATCTCGACGAAAAAAACCAAGACAAGATATCGACCCTGCGAGAAGAGCTAGTAAAAAACCAGGAACTCATTAAAAAGGACATCCGTAAAAATTTAGGCAAGGTGCGTAAGCGCGACAGTGAAGCCATCGATCAGTTTATCGAAAAGAATTGGCAGGAAATCTTGGATCTGCTCGATCGAAAACCACTCGGGTTTGGGGGCGTGTCTCCACCGCGAGGAGCAACTGATCCTTCGATTACCTTGAGTGAGTTTCGTACCCTGCTTCAGGATACTTTGCGCCAGACCCAGACTTTGCCCGGGTCTTTTGGTGTTTCTGGACCAACGGTCAAAAATCGATTGGATCAGAAGTCAGCCGTCCAGGATCTGGAAGAAGTGGAAGAGCTCGACGAAGTGGAAGAGCTCGACGAAGTGGAAGAGCTCGACGAAGTGGAAGAGCTCGACGAAGTGGAAGAGCTCGACGAAGTGGAAGAGCTCGACGAAGTGGATGAGCTCGACGAAGTGGAAGAGCTCGACGAAGTGGAAGAACTCGACGAAGTGGAAGAGCTCGACGAAGTAGAAGAACTCGGCACGGCAGATCAGCCAAGAGACCTGGAAAAGACCCAGGCTGCTACGAACGAGCCAGAGTTGCTCGAGGAGTTGGCTGCCGAAGACGTCGGGGAGGCGGAACTCATTGAGGAGTTACCCACCGGAAGTTCTTCTGGAGGTCTTTTTGCAGGTTATAATTCGTTACAACAAGATGGGCCCTTGCTGACGTTGGAGGTGCAAATGGACTCGGATGCTGACGGTGACCTTGAGGAATTGGAGGATCTGGAAGATCTTGATGGGGAGTTGTCGGCCACAAGCACTCAAACCGATTACCACACCGTGGTATCCTTGGAGGCTCTCGATGCAGCTTGGGCATCGTCGGCCGATGCGGTTTTTCAAAGCGACGACGATGTTGTGACTCTGCGTGACGAGGTTTTTTCAGGAAACGCCGTTCCCGATGATGAGCTAGGACGGCTCGTCGTCGAGGTTTCGGAAAGTTCACAAAATACGGGCTTCCTGCCGATGGAAGACGACGAGGTTCCCGCCGAGGTGCTACGAAAATGGAACTGGACCGGTGGAGGTTTCGACTGGGACCTGTTTGCGTCGGGAGAAGACGAAGTTCAAACCTTTCGCGCTCTCGCCGATGCGGCCAACGCCTTTGAAGCGTTTACGGCGGCCATTTTGGTTTCCAAAGAACAGGCTTGGGTGGCCTCGAGCAGTGTTGGCTTCAGTGACTCGGGAAAAGCTATCCTTCGTTTTGAACCCGACAGCGTCTTAGGTCGTGACGTCCTATCTCACCGTGAGCTCCACATTCTTTCCGGAGGTGGAGACAACCTCGTCCTCCGTGAGTCCTTTCATATCAAAGACTTGAAGTTCTTGAAGACCATCCTCTGTGTGCCCCTTCTGTTCCAAAAAAAACCTGCGTGGCTTCTTCTTGGGATGCGGCATCAGCCGACCGACCTCATCAAAACTTTGTCTCCCCGCACGATTTCCTGAGTGGAACGAGCTCGGAAAATACCGGTTGCTCAGATGACGTCAATGTAATATACTATTGTAAAGAAAAATCTACAGAGGAGAGTCGATGGAAACCACAATTACGGGTATCCTAGCACTCTCTGCAGGTCTTTTGTTAGGTTGGATGACACGATGGCTGTATGCCAAATACCAACTTTCTTCTTCGGAGCAGAAAGCTGAACGAGTAAAGCAAGAAGCTATCAAAGATGCTGAGAACAAGCGCAAGGAAATGTTGCTGGAGGCCAAAGACCAGCTCATCCGTGACCGCAATACCCAAGAGAGGGACCTGAGGGACCGTCGCGCGGAATTGCAAAAGTTCGAGAAGCGTCTTCAACAGAAAGAAGATAACCTAGAAAAGAAGCTGCAGAGCGTTGAAGAACAGAACTTATCGTTTTCTCAGAAAGAGCAAATGCTTGTCGATCGTGGCGGTGAACTAGATACCCGTGAAGAGTTCCTGAAGGCGGAAATTGAGCGCATTTCCGGTCTCACGGCGGAAGAAGCCAAACGGATGATCATTCAGAAGATGGAGAATGATGCCAAGCACGATGCCCAGTTCATTATCAACAAGATAGAGCAGGAGGCGGTGACTTCGGCCGAGAAGCGGGCCCGCGACATTCTCGTCACCACTTTGCAGAGGGTGGCTACGGAGGTGACTTCTGAAGTGACGGTCACGTCGGTAAGCCTTCCCAATGAGGAGATGAAAGGACGCATCATCGGGCGCGAAGGCCGTAACATTCGCACTCTGGAGACCCTGACAGGCGTGGATGTGATTATCGACGATACGCCGGAAGCGGTTGTGATTTCCTGCTTTGACCCCATTCGGAAGGTGATTGCAAAAACATCCTTGGAACGCTTGATTCAAGATGGGCGCATTCATCCTGCCCGCATTGAGGAGGTCGTGAACAAGGTGGCCAAAGAAATCAATCAAATGATCTTTGAAGAGGGCGAAAGAGTTTGTTTTGACCTTGGAATCCACAACCTGACTCCGGAACTTGTGAAGGCCCTTGGGCGTCTGCATTTCCGGACCAGTTACGGTCAGAACGTCCTGGCGCACTCGAAAGAGGTGGCCATCCTCGCTGGAATGTTGGCAGCAGAAATCGGACTTGACCGCGACCTTGCGCGTCGCTCTGCGTTGCTTCATGACATTGGCAAAGGCATGGAGTCGGAAGGCGATGAGAACCATGCGGAACTGGGAGCCGAGTTGGCCAAGAAAATGGGCGAGGATCCCAGAGTTGTGAACGGCATTGCGGCCCACCACAACGACCTGGAACCCAGTTGTCCCGAATCGGTATTGGTGCAAATTGCCGACGCCATCTCTGCCAGCCGTCCGGGAGCCCGCCGAGAGACGCTCGACAACTACATCAAGCGTCTGGAGGGGTTGGAACAAATTGCCAACAGCTTCCCAGGCGTTGACAAAACCTACGCCATCCAAGCCGGTCGCGAGGTGCGTATCATCGTGAACAATGAAACAGTGAACGATGCCCAGGCGCGTGATCTCGCCAAGGACATTGCTAAGAAGATCGAGAACGACCTTCATTATCCTGGAAGGATCAAAGTGACCATTATCCGCGAGATGCGGGTTGTCGAGTATGCCCGTTAGCTCGGGTATGAGCCCGAGTTCACCTTTTGTGGCCCTGATGTTCGGAGACCTTGTTGGTCTTCCGGGCCTCGGGGCCTTTTTGTCGGCGCTTCCTGCGCTCAGGCTGGAACATCAACCCGACCTCATCGTGGTCAATGCGGAAAACGCCTCGCCGGATGGACTGGGACTTCTCGAGTCCCAGTTGCTCGAGTTGTGGGCCGCTGGTGTGGATGTGATCACGACAGGCAATCATGTGTGGGAGAAGCAGGAGCTATCGCTTCACCTGGACACTGAGCCACGTCTTTTGCGACCCGATAACTACCCGCGCATCCTTCCCGGTCGGGGCTGGACCCACGTCACCAGCCGTACGGGGGATGCCGTGGCTGTGCTGAATCTGCAGGGGCGTTCCCGCCTGGCGACCACCGATGACCCTTTCAGCCGGGCCAAGGAACTGGTGGAATCGGTCTCCCAGACGGCCAAACTTATTCTGGTCGACTTTCATTGCGAAGCTGGTGACGAAAAAGAGTCTTTCGGCTTCTGGCTCGACGGTTTGGTAACTGCCGTGGTCGGGACCCACACCCACGTGGCGACCGCTGATGAAAGGCTGCTCCCCGGAGGTACCGCCTACATCTCTGATCTCGGGATGTGTGGTCCCGATGCTTCGGTAATCGGGGGTGACCCGGCTATCAGTGTTGAACGGGCGTTGACCCTCGTTCCCCTGCGTTCCCAGATTTTGCAGAACCAAGGAACGGCGCGGGGTGTCGTGATCCGGGCAGACCGGGCCACGGGGAAGGCTCTTTCCATCGTCCGTTTCGAAAGATGAAACGTCGAACTTTGATCCTTTTGGACCTCCTCGTGCAACTGTATCCGGAGGTACCTCGGGAGAGGTTGTTCTCTCGCATCCTTTGTGGTGATGTCCAAGTAGACGGAAGTGTGTACAAGAACCCCAAGACCAAGGTTGCCCTTGATGGTGAGGTTGTCATCTCGGATAAACGGTTTGTGGGTCGGGGAGGCTTCAAGCTCGACTCCGCCCTTGTGGCATGGAATCTTCCTATTGAGGGCAAGGTGTTCCTTGACGCGGGTTGCTCCACGGGGGGCTTCACCGACGCCCTCTTGCAGAGGGGGGCACGTGTGGTCCATGCGGTGGATGTGGGGATAGCCCAATTGGACTGGAAACTGCGCTCGGATTCGCGGGTATCGGTCCGCGAAGGGACTAATGTCATGTCGCTGGAACTGCTAGATCCGCAACCGGACGCCGCGGTGGCCGACCTTTCGTTTCGCTCCTTGCGTAAGGCGGCAGCTCACCTCTTGGCGCTGACCCGAGAAAAATGGCTGGTTGCGTTGGTGAAGCCGCAGTTTGAATGGCTGGCCGCTCCCGCCGATTTCACAGGAATTGTCGATCCTGCTGCTGTTCCTGCTATTCTAGAGGCTTTAGAGGCTGACCTGAAGGCCGAGGGAGTTTTCGTGAAACAGTGGTTGCCGTCTGCCCTGAGGGGGCGCAAAGGGAATCAAGAATACTTGGCCTGGCTGGTTTGCGGTTAGGGGAGAGACGAGCGTCCCAACGGCTGGGCGATAGACAGGCCCTCTTCTCCAAGGCTGTCGCGGTACTGACCGCCAATAAGAAACTGAACGTCGTTGACAGTGGGAAACTGCGTTGCCGTCCACACCACCTGCTTTAATTCGCCCAAAAGGCCCTCGTTACCCAGGGTGTTATGCGAAAACTCCTCGCTGAAGCTTAAAACGGCTGTCGAGTTTTTGAGGCGGGCCGACAACAGTTTGCTACCTTGCGGTATCAGGGTGATGGCTCCTTGGGCTTTTTCTTGCAGAGTCGGGCCCAGCAACAGGGCACGCAAGGTTGCCGTCAACGGTGTGCTTCCGGCGGGTAACTCCCGTACCACCTCAACCGCTTCCATTCTTCCGTCGGGACCTAGGCGCGAGAAGAAGAGGCGGTAACTATTGGGCGTAGCTGGAAGCGGTGGGGGCTCGTTGACGACCGATGCCGATGGTGGTACCGGGCTCGTTTCCGGCACCACCACCTCAGGGGGACTGAGGGGAGTAATATCGGGGACAACCACCTCTGGAATCGCCGCCTCGGGAACTTCGGGAGCCGGATGAACGACCTTTGGCAGAGCAGACCGGCCACCCGGGTACAGCATGGCCGTTAAACCCGTTGAATCCATTAGCCGTTCCACAATGGCCGTATTGGCCAGCAAAATTACACCGGCCAGAAGTACCAGCGCCAGCCAAATCAGGGCCCACAGGGGCGGTCGGAACTTCGCCATTGGAAACAGTCTAAGCTCCGACCGCCCGGACTGACAATCCCCCTTTGACCGGGGTGGCTGACACCGGTATACTACCATCATGAAAGAGTTTCGGGGCATTCCAGCCTCGCCTGGAATCGCCATCGGCCCGGTGCACCTGCACAACGACGACGATCTCGAGATTCCCGAAATCACCATTGAAGCGTCTGCCGTGGGTGGTGAAATGGAACGCTACCGGGCTGCCGTGTCGCGGGCCGTCGCCGAACTCGAGCGTTTGCGGCTTCGCAGTGGAATTGGAGTCGATCCGACTCTCTTAGACTCCCACATCCTGATGCTTCAGGACCCCGAAATGGAGTCGAGTGTGCAAAAGAAGGTTCTGAAGACACACAAGAACGTTGAGTGGGTTCTCGAATCGGTAGCCGAAGACCTGATGATCAAGCTTTCGATGCTTACCGACGCATATTTCAAAGATAGAATGCTCGACATCCGAGACATTTCGCGGCGAATATTGGCCCAATTGCTGGGAACCTCCGGCCGTGCGTCGTTGGACCAGTTGTCCTCAGCGGTGAATGTCGTCACCACCAGTTTGCTTCCCTCGGATGCCATAGGCATGAGAAGGCAGTTTGTTCTTGGTCTGGCGATGGACCAGGGTGGCACCACCAACCATACGGCCATTTTGGCGCGCTCTTTTGGCATTCCAGCTGTTTTAGGTACCGGAAGGGTAAGCCGCGAAGTTCGCAATGGCGAGATGATGATCATTGACGGCAACGATGGGGTGGTGATCCTAAATCCGGTTCCCGAGGTTCTCGCTCAATACCAAAACCGGAAAAAAGTGTACGAGGCAGCCCGCCAGGACGCCCAGAAATCCACCGACGAGCCCGCAGAAACTCTTGACGGAAAAGTGCATCACCTGCTGGCGAATATTGAGATTCCCGAAGAAGTCGACATCGTTTTGGCTAACGGTGCTGAGGGTATCGGGCTGTACCGTTCGGAGTTTCTATTCATCCAGCACGGGGTGGAAGTGAGCGAGGATGTGCAAGCGCAGGCCTATGGACGTGTGCTTCGGGGTATGGCTGGCCGACCCGTTACCATCAGAACCATCGACCTTGGAGGCGACAAACTGGTCCCCGGTTTCTTTTCCGGTCAGGAAGAGAATCCCCTGTTGGGCTGGAGGGCCATCCGTTTCAGCCTGAGCTTGCGCGAGGTCTTTCTGACCCAGTTGAGAGCATTGCTGCGGGCGTCGGTGGAAGGCAAGCTCAAGGTCATGTTTCCCATGATTTCGGGCGTGGAAGAGCTCGAGGAAGCCCTTTTGTGTTTCGAGCAAGCCAAAGCGGAACTGCGCGAAAAAGCCATAGCCTTTGACGAAGAGGTACCCGTGGGAACCATGATCGAGGTGCCCTCTGCTGCCCTGGTGAGCGACCACCTGGCCAAAATGGTGAAGTTCTTCTCCTTGGGAACCAACGACCTGATTCAGTACACGATGGCCGTCGACCGTGGAAATGAACGCATTAGCCACCTTTACCAACCTTTCCACCCCGGAGTCCTCAGGCTCATCCGTATGGTGATTGAAAATGCGCATGAGGCGGGCATTCCGGTGGGGATGTGCGGCGAAATGGCTGGCGATCCACGAATGGCGCTGTTGTTGGTGGGGATGGGTCTCGACGAGTTCAGCATGAACGCGCTGGGCCTACCTGCCGTGAAGCGGGTTATTCGGTCGGTGTCGTCTACCGAAGTGCGACAACTGGTAGACCAAGTGCTGCCTATGGCCCGCAGTTCGGAAATTGAAGAAGTGATCACAGCCTATTCCAAGGGAAGGTTTTCCACCAAGTGAGTGCAACCACTGAGTCCATGCCCAAGGTCGCCCTCGTCGGCCGGCCCAACGTGGGGAAATCCACCCTGTTCAATCGCCTGCTGCGGAGCCACAAAGCCATCACCGATCCTACACCCGGCGTAACCCGTGACCCTATCGAGGTGGAGTGGCAGTTAGGAGGTAAGCCCTGCCTTCTCGTAGATACCGGCGGTTACAAAACCGAGGGGAATGCACTCGATCATCAGGTGACGGCCCGAAGCATTGCCAAGGCGGAAGAGGCCAACCTTATTTTACTAGTGCTCGACATTACCGAACTTACTCCCGAAGACGAGGAGTTCATCCGATTGCTGCGGCCCCAAGCGGGCAAGCTGATTGTCGTGCTCAACAAGGCCGACACCGTGGAAAGGGAGATCCTGGCAGGAGAGTTCTACTCGTTGGGCTTTTCCGATTTCGTGTGCATCAGCGCCGCCCACAACCGCAAGGTTGACGAGTTGGAAGAGCTGATGGAATCACGGCTGGTATTTCACGACGGCGTGGTGCATCCACCGGTTCCCGACATCCGACTGGCCATTCTCGGCAAACCAAATGCCGGAAAATCGACGCTCCTGAACCGTCTCACAGGGCAGGAACTCGCCCTTGTCTCGCCCGAAGCAGGAACCACCCGTGACCCCGTGGAGGGGCGCTTCGAGTACAAAGGCTCGATGTTCCGCGTGCTCGACACCGCAGGAATCCGCCGTAAGGGCAAGGTCCATGAGAACGTTGAGTACTATTCGGTGAACCGGGCGTTCAAGACCATAGAGGAAAGCGACGTGGTGTTGCTGGTAATCGACGCCGTAGAGGGCCTGACCGACCAAGAAAAGAAAATCGCTTATCAGATCGTGAAAGAGGGCCGGGGGGTCATCTTGGCGCTCAACAAATGGGACTTACTGCCCAAAGTGAAGAACCAGCTGGAAGCCTATACCGATCGGGTTCGGTTTCTTTTTCCCGTGCTCGACTTTGCCCCTGTGATTCCGATTTCGGCACACCTGGGGACCGGCATCCCGGAATTGCTGGCTACCACTTTGAAAATCAACCGCCAGCTGCACCAGCGCATCGAGACTCCGAAGCTCAACGACATGCTCAAAATCTGGATGGACGACATGCCTACCAACCAGATCAAAGGTGTGGTGTATAAGATTCGGTATTTGACCCAGGTGAGCACGCTGCCGCTGAAGTTTGTGGCTTTTGGCAATCACGGCAAAGATACCCCAGGCTCGCTCACAGAATACATTGTCAACCGCATCCGAAAAGACTTGGGATTTCCTGATGTGCCTATCGAACTCGAGGTCAAGGGCGGTCGCGAATGAAGCCCATAGGCAGGCGCTTTCGAGGGTTGGCGGTCGCGGCGGCTATCTTTCTGGCTAGCGCTTTGCCCCTAAACGCCGCCAGCGGTTGGACCGGTGGGCAGGAGGTTGACACCGTTCCGCCGACGGCGAAGGCCCGGCAGTCGGAATCCTCTTTGCAATTGCTTCTCAAAACCCCCGTAGAACGGCTCAAACCTCAATCTCTGACCTTGGAAGGGGAGGTCCCTGTCAACCTCACTCTCAGGTTGGCGGTTGCTGGCAAGGAAGACGCTCAGTTGTGGGAATACCGCTATGAGCCCGGCGAAAGCTGGGGAGCCGGAACTTGGGTGGTGTTCCGTGACGGGTTGGGGCGGCTGCGTGAAATACGCATCATCATTTTGGCCTCTCGCTCCGATCAGGACCACAGGGTGGGTAGTAACGGCACCTGGGTGCGCTTGTCGCCGACAAAAGACCTGCGGCGCACGAGGTTGGACTTGTTTCTCGCGGGCCGTCTGGTGACCGGAGGTTGGGAAGTGCCGGGCAACCTTCAGGATCTGGTGGTCAGCGAGGACGATTGGGTTTGGAAGCGAACCCAACAGCAGATCAATTGGGGAGAGCTTCTCCCCCTCGCTCGTAGCGAAGACTCCCGGATCGAAACCCTGCAAGGGGTGGTCCACAAAGTTCTCTCGACCATTCCAGTAGACAAAACGGCCTTGTGGCTTCAAGAGCCGCAGACCCGGCCCGATGGGACAGATGCGACAGGGGCGCCTCGAGGCCGTTGGTCGCGGGTGCCCGGTCAGGAGGGCGAGGCTGCTCGTGGCTTGGGCCCGTGGGGTCTGGCCCATTGGTTTGTGACCGGGGTCCTGCGAGGCTGGCAGTCGAAACCGCCCGAACTCGCCAAGCTCTTGGAACCGCGTAGCAACCTCCCGGGGTATTCCCAAGCGTTGGTGCCCGGCGATTTGACCACCGATCCTTCCTTCAGCCTCGATTGGATCCGCAACCTCGGCTTAACGGTTTTCCAGGCCCGCTACCCCAGCCGTCCAGTTACCAACGAAGGTGCCGATGTGCTTTCGGTGCCCTATTTGGAAAGTCAGGACAGCACCGGGTTTGCCACCGAGGACTTTGCTCCTTTGATGCACCTCTTGGCGGTGACCAAGCCTGGAAAGGCCTATTTGGCCACGCTGAGTACACAGTCGGCCGTCGGCGGGGCCGCCTCGGCGGTGAAGTTTCAGGAACCCGCCTTGGTCTTACCTTGGGTGGGTCTCGACGGAGACGTCAGGGTAGCGATTTTTCAGGGACCCCGGGAGCTCACCCGCGACCAATGGCTGGGCGCGCCGGGCAAAACGGTGGCTGGCACCCGCCCCGACCATGTGATTTTGGTTGAGATTCCGCTTCCCGCCACGGTGCCTCTGCCGGTACTCCCGCTGCGCTAAGGTTGGGTTTGACGGGCCTTAAGGGCACCATCCAACCGGGAAAGCCCGGTAACTAGAAGCAGGTTCGGGGTAGCGAGGTTGATGCGCAGATGATTTTCACCGCCGGTTCGAAACATGCTGCCGGGGGTCATCTTCACCCGCCCTGTTTCTTCTAAATACCTGGCGAGGTCTCGATCGTCCGTGAATCCGAGCCGCCCAATCACCGGAGAAAAGTCGACCCAAGCTAGGTAAGTCGCCTCCAAAGGGCAGGCTTCCAGGCCCCAACTCTCCAAAAAAACCCGCAGGGTAGCCAAGTTGGCCTGAATCACCATCATCAGCTCATCGAGCCAAGGCCCCCCGTTCTCGTAGGCAGCAACCGCGGCCGTCATCGCCATCAGGTTGGGTTGTTCAAAGAAGTCGCCTTCGATGGTCCTCTTCAGTTTTGACCTCAGTACAGGGTCGCGGACCAGAACATGGCTGATCGCTAGGCCCGCCAAGTTAAAGGTTTTGTTGGGCCCCGCAAAAATCACACTCCGCGAGGCAAGCTCCGGCAAGTCGTAAACGCTCGCATGAGTTTTTCCCGGGGCAATGAGGTCGGCATGGATTTCATCGCTCAGTACCATCAGGTCGAACTCGTTCGCCAGCGCTGCTAGAAATCCCAGTTCGTCTCGACTCCAAACCCGACCTGTTGGGTTTTGCGGGTTGCTCAATAAAAGAGCCTTGACTGGTGTACCGGCGCGAAAGGCTTCGGTGAGCCTCGTTTCCAAAGCCTTGGCCGCCAGGCTCCACCTCGTGCCCTCCCGCTGAAGGGGAACCTCGACGCTTGCCCGGTCGTGAAGCGCAACCATGCGAAAAAATGGAAAATACACTGGGGGCATATTCAAAATCGGGTCACCAGGGCTCGTGAAGGTCCGTAGCGCCATGCTCATGGCATGCAGCACCGTAGGGGTGAGCAGCAGGTGCTCCGGCTCGATTTTGCGTCCGTATCGGTGGCTATGCCATGCTCGCACGGCCTTAAAATAGGCTCCAGGTGGTGTCGTATAACCGTAAACTGGATGGGCTGCCCGCGCCCTCAGAGCCTCTGAGACGGCAGTAACCACCGCAAAGTCCATATCGGCAACCCAGAGCGGGATAACAGGAGAGAGTCCCTCCCCCTGGTGCGTGGCGTCCCATTTGAGCGAAAGGGTGCCACCTCGGTTGATGACAGTCTCAAAATCGTAGTTCATGATGCTCTCCCCTCTCAGTGTAACGGAAAAGTGACGACAATTATCCCGGTTTTCGGGTCAAAACGAGGGTCGCGGGAACCACTGGCCCAAGCCGGTGCATCGTGCACTAAGGGGTAGATGTCACTCTCGGCCCAAAGTTCCTGAAGCACCATCAGCGCCCGAATGGCCTCACCACCCACATCCGGTAAGGGGTGCAACAAAAGGCGATGGAGAACCCGGGGGTTGGCATCGGCCGGTAGGTCAAACTCAAACACCCAATAGCCCTGTGGCGACAGCTTGAGGCTGGCACGGGTTCGAGTGATGGAGTCAATCAGCTCAAAACGCGGGGAAAGACGGAAAGGCGGGCCACCCAGCGTCGCCCGTGGGTCGCGTTCTAACAGTCGTTGGGCGCTGGCGGCGTTGATCTGCACGCGGACCTTCGACCCAGCCTCGTCCGCCTGGAGCAGACTACCCAAGCAAAAAATCAAGACGATCAGCAAAACGCCGCGAGGCAACTGCAACATCCCATCACACTAGCCTTACGGAGCAAGGGGGGTCAATCGAGCGCAGCTCCCCATACCTGGTCTAACCGCTAGGGCAAAGTTTTTGCACCGGACATTCCCCACAGCGCGGGTTACGCGCGTGGCAATACGCGCGGCCATGCCGGTTAGCCGACATCGAGAAAGGATACTGCAGCATTTCAGGAACCCAAGACAACAGGTCCCGCTCGATTTTTAGGGGTTCGGTCTCTTCGGTCATCCCCAGACGACGAGTGACGCGTTTGAAGTGGGTATCGACGATGATGCCCGGAAGTCCGGCAACCTGCCCGCGAACCACATTGGCGGTCTTGCGTCCCACTCCGGGCAGTGCGGTGAGCTCCTCCATTCCCATAGGGACTTCGTCAGCGTAGGTCGAGTGAATCAACGCGGCGGTCGCGATGATGTGCAAAGCTTTCTCGTGGTAGAACCCGGTGGAATAAATGATTCGTTCAACCACCGGGAGGCTCGCTGCGCCGAGGGAAGCCGGATCTGGGAAGGCCCTGAAAAGCACGGGAGTCACTTCGTTGACTTTAGCATCCGTGCATTGCGCCGAAAGGATTACGGCCACCAAAAGTTCAAAAGGGTTACGAAAACTGAGCATGGGCGTGGTGTCGGGGTGGAGGCGGTTGAGCTTCTCAATCAGAGACAGGTGCAAGGGGCTTGCTTGACGGTCAGAATTTGTGATCATATGATGACTCTTGAACGGGATGTCGGATAGCGGTCTATTCCGCTTGCTTTGGGAGCAAGAGTTCGTGAGTTCGAATCTCACCATCCCGATTTGTCTTCCATTTTAACGGGATCATAGCTCAGTTGGATAGAGCAACAGCCTTCTAAGCTGTAGGTCGCTGGTTCGAGCCCAGCTGGTCTCATGATCTTACAGTCCTATGATGCACGGACCTAGTTCAGAGGGACACCAAACTACTGCCGGTCGCTTCACACACCGCCGCGACCGGAATGCTGGTGTCCAGCGTCACTAACACTCCCTGTCGCTGCACCGCTAGCCCGAGAAGGTAGACATCCGTGATTTGTCGGTGACCGACCACCCAGCGGAGGTCAAAGCGGCTCTCGTCGAGCAGTGACAGATCCTCGGGCCAGAACTCATGGTCGGTTGTTTGCTGGAAAGCTCGAAGAGTCCGCGCCAGTTCGCCCAGGGAAAATGGGTGTTCCGAGTACGCAGGTTGGCTCATGACCCTCAGGGCGCCATTAAGGGTCAGCGAGCAACTTGCCCAGCCAGAACTGCGGTGTAGTTCCCACCAAGCGTGCATGTGGTCGTGAAAGACATGGTTGGGATCAACCAGGGCTATCAACGCATTGACGTCAAAGAGGCATCGGGCTATCAATCTGCATCGTCCAAATGGTGGACCAGTTCCGATGTGACTAGTTCCCCGGCCCGACGCGGCAGCAGGGGGACTCCGTTGCGAACCAAGACCTGCGACGTGGTGGTGGCCTCTGAATCTTTGCCAAGGGCCGCCCGACTGAGCTCGGAAATCATTCTGCCGAGAGAAACCCGGCGATATCGGGCCAGTTCGCGGGCTGCTTGCAGAACATCAGCATCAAGGTCTATTGTTGTCCTCATGCATTAGATGCTATCGCATCAACGCATCAAAATCAAGGATTTGCCCGGAGTCCTTGGTTCAAGGTTGCTAGTCAGCCTTTTCTCTCGTCGATTTCCCAGAAAACTTCTTTGCAAGTCGGTGCTCCTTCGCTCTCCAAGGAGGGTGGGCTATTTTCCGCGGATCAGCACCGTGTCGCCGTCTGCATCGGCAACCGTTACCTCCACCGTGAGGCCAGCCACAGAGATCTTGTCGCCTGGTTTCAGGGCTGCGTCGGTGAACTCGGGGTTCTTTGCTCCGTTGCGAGGGAGCGTTACGTAGCCTCCTTCGAGGGTGTCACGGGTCATGTCGACGGTGTAGACTAGGAGCCCCTCCTGTCCGGGGGCCAACCGGTCGAAGCCTTCGGCCCTGCGGGATTCTGCCACCAGAACCAAAGTTTTTGACAACACAACCAAGAGGCCTCGTGGACCCTGACCGGGACGAACAACCGGAGCCAATTTTACCGTGGTACCGCGGGCTGCTGTGGCCAGATCGAGAATCGTCAGGTCGACGGGGTCGAGCCAACCTTGAAGAAAACGGTCCCAGGCACCAAACTCAAAAGCCTCGGTGGACCAGTTTTGCGCCATGATCGACCAAGAACCAAGTGTGGGCCTCTGATGGTGCCAATCCTCGTCAAAAAATCCCAACAGATGGCCCGTCTCATGCGACATCCACCGCCAGCCCGAGCCAGGGTCGCCCCCCCGGTAGTAGTCGTACATGTCGGCACCCCCTGTGACCGCATTCAACAGAACTCCTGAGGGTGTCAAGTGTGGACCGAGATATGCGGGACCAATGGGCATTGTTGATGCCGGCATTTTAGGGGGAACCAAGAAATACACAACGTCCCAGGTGGAAAAGTCTATCGAACCAGAGGTCAGGTTAATCAGTCGGTCGAAGTAATTCCCGGCCGCCTCACCGCCTCCTTGAGCACTGGGTACGAAACCTTTTGAGGTGAAAGGAAGGCGGGTCCATTTGGGCACGATGGAGAAGTCGAAGGCCAAGCGTTCCCCTGATTCACGATAGAAGAAGTCCCGCACGCCAACAGCCACGGGAGTGAACAGGAGGCTCGGGCTTTCCTCACCTGGTACGTCGGGGAAATCTACTGCGACGATCAGGGCCTTTACGTGTCCGAAGGAAGGCAGTCGGAAAGGGCTCTTGGGAAAACCGGCAGACAAACCGTTTCGGGGAGCCCCCGGAGCCGTTGTTTGGTCTCTGAGCATGGCGGGACTGGTTGGAGTCCAGAGTTTTTGAGCCTCATCAGAAGCAGCCTGGAGCTTGGTAAGTTCTGCCACAGGATCTCGGCCTTGAGCCAGGTCGAGTACGAGGCCGAAAAAGCCGTTCGCGTTGGGATTCAGGCCTTGAATCGAAACTTTTCTATCCTTACCGACGGTTAGGTGGTAGCGATGGCGGAGCATACCTGCCCCCGCCGGCCCTGCAGGCTCGCAGGAGTCCAAGTCGTAGGCACCGGGGGCCAAGCGCAGAAAAACAGCCCCATCCTCACGGGCATCCGTAGGGGCCCACTGACCGCCAGTGGGTTGTAGCCAAATACCCCCACCCGCCAGACCAAGGGCAGGCCTTCGAGGGTCGGAAACCCAGAGCTTCAGGTTAGCATCCTTGGGCCCGGGCAAAAGGTTGTCTGGAACTCTGACCACGGGGCCCGCAGGTACAATTGCAACCACGGTTCCGGGATAGGCGACAGGGTCAGACAGGGTAACCGGCAAGGCAGGGGAAGCTGCCAGGGGATAGTAGCCCAAAATAACGATCAGGATTGGCAGGCACTTCATTGGGACCCTCGACCCCTTACTTGCCTCCATACCAGAATCCTCGGTTCCAATAATGGGTTCGCAATTTAGCCATCAAATCTTCTGAAAGCTCGGGCATATCCGACACGCTCGTATTGGCTTCGGCTTGAGCCGGTGTACGTATTCCAGGAATCACGGTGCTTACCGCCGGATGCATCAAGGCGAACTTAATGGCCACTTCGGCCAGCGATAATCCGGTGTGGGAAAGATCTGCTTGCACCTTGGCGGCGCGCTTCACAGCCCGTTCGAGGCGGTCGCCCTCAAAATACCGATTGCGGAAGTCATCCGAGGCGAACTTCGTAGCGGAAGTAAACTTGCCCGTCAAGGCGCCCTCATCGAACACCACCCGCACAATGATGCCAACCTTGGTTTCCTGGGCAACCGGCAGAAGCTCTGCGGCTGGCTCCTGCTCGAAAATGCTGTAAATCACCTGAACTGTGTCCACCCAACCACCACGCATCAGGTCGATTACCGAGTTCTGGTCTTGTTCCGGCGTCGAAACACCAATGGCGCGAATCTTGCCCTCGGCCTGCAGTTTGCGCAGGACCTCGAAAGGTCGGGGGTTACGGTTCCAGGCTCGCGTCCAAGTGTGGAGCTGCAAAACATCGAGGCAGTCTACGTTCAGGTTGCGCAAACGGTCTTCCACATTTTGACGCAGGTATTTCTCGGGGTAACGCTCATCCACGTTGTCGTAGGGACTTGGAGGCCAATTTCCAGCCACGGGCGGAGTTTTGGTGGCCACAATAACCTTCTCGCTGCGCGACTTTAGCACCTCGGCGATGATCTTTTCGCTTTTTCCATCGCCATAACCGGCAGCCGTATCGATAAAGTTCACGCCTAAATCCAACGCCTTGTGAAGAGCTGCAACCGAATCCTCATTGTTTTGCGGACCCCAACTCCCGCCGATCGCCCACGCTCCAAAACCGATTTCTGAAACCTCCATCCCGGCTTTGCCTAGTTTTCGCTTTTGCAAGGTTCTTCTCCTTAAAACATATTTTTCTCAGTAAGCACTCAAAAATCGCTTTTGGTCAGCAGTTGAATAGGGACTCCTTTTCTGAACTACAATGACACTTCAAGGAGTCAACCATGAGCCACTACCAACTGCCAAGGGCCACCCCCGAGTCTCAAGGAGTTTCCAGTCTCGAGCTGGCCAAGTTTGTCGACGCTTTGGATACCGAACTTGCAGAGCTCCACAGCGTGATGGTGGTCCGCCATGGCCACGTGGTAGCCGAGGGTTGGTGGCGGCCCTACGAGGCCGACTTACCCCACCTGTTGTACTCGCTCACCAAGAGTTTCACTTCCACAGCCGTAGGTTTGGCAGAGGCCCAAGGCTTGCTTTCGCTGGACGATAAAGTTGTCAGCTACTTCCCGGGCCTCGCCCCAGCCCGGCCATCCCGTCACCTCGCGGCACTGAAGGTGAGGCACTTGCTCACCATGTGTAGTGGCCGGCTTACCGACAGCATTGTACAAGCCGTAACCGACCGCACGGGGAACTGGGTAAAAGGTTTCTTCGCCCAACCGTGGTTGCAGGCCCCCGGTGAGCCTTTTTCCTACGACAGCGGCGCGAGCCACCTCTTAGGGGTGATCGTCGAGAAGGTGGCGCAAACCGACCTGCAAACTTACCTGAGGCCCCTGTTGTTTGACCCTCTGGGAATCCAGGTCACTTCTTGGGAAACCGACCCGCAGGGACACCGCACCGGAGGTTTTGGCCTTTCGCTGAAAACCGAAGATATTGCCAAGTTTGGCCAACTGTACCTTCAAAAAGGAAACTGGCAGGGCCGACAGCTTATACCCGCCGGCTGGGTGGAAAAGGCAACCTCCAAACAGGTGGAAAACGACCGCTTCGCACCTAATTCCAACGCTGATTGGCGGCAAGGCTACGGCTATCAGTTCTGGCAAGGCGGCCACGGCAGTTATCGGGCCGACGGGGCCTTTGGTCAGTTCTGCATCGTGGTGCCCGGCAGCGATCTGGTGGTTGCAATTACCGCGGCGCTGAACGACACGCAAAAAGCCCTCGACCGGGTGTGGCACCTCTTGCCGAGCCTCTCGGAGCAACCCCTGCCCGCCGACCTGGCTAGGAACAAGGCCCTTACAATCCAAATGGGTGGACTTACCTTGCCCCTGCCTGCCGGTGAACCGCGTTCGCAGCAAGAACCGGCGCTTTCGGCACGCAAGTTCAGGCTCGAGGCCAACACCCTCGGTGTCCGAGACGTTTGGGTGGAGTTTGAGGAAAACCGCTTGGTTCTCACCATGGTCGACAAACACGGGACCCACCGGCTCGAGGCAGGCCGGGCGCTTTGGCGCGAGTCGTTTTCTGACCTATTTCCCAAGGCGGAACTCTTTTATCCGAAGGCGCCCGTGGCAAACGCGCGGGTACGCGCTGCCTTCCTTTGGACGGGACCGCAAACCTTGGTTATTACCGCTAGGCTGATCGAGACGCCGTTTGCCTATACCCTGACCCTTGGGTTTGAGGAAGGTCGGTTGCACCTCGACGGTCAGGTCAACGTAACCTTGGGCGCACCGGCTACCTGGCCCCGGCTTGTGGGAGTGGGGCGAAAGCGTTGATTGGGGAAAGGCTCACCAAGGCCGAACAGGTTCGGGTCAACTTTTTCCAACCTTCGATTGCCCCCGACAGTACTGGACCCAAGCAGTGGTCCGACGGAAGCGTACGAGGCTTATGCGTGCGAGGCAATTTTGTTTTGGACCTTCAATGGTCCCTCGGCCGAATTACAGGTGTCCATATTCTAGCTCGAGTGGGAGGAACTTTGATGTTGCGAGTTGATCCATCCCTCAAGTTGCTACGCGATGGGCGAACAATTGCTGATCCTAGGGGAACAGCCAGCCTTATTCTCGGCCCAGGCGAGTCCTGCGAGCTGAAGGCCGAATAAGACCACCCGCGGAAACCTGGGTCCCTATCGGGCTTGGTCTCGTACCCTCAACAAACAAAATGGAATTTAAACAAAATGGACTTTAAACAAAATGGACTTTTGCAAAAAGATGCGATATAGTTTCTTCCACAAGGAAATAAATGCCCTTGAAGGAGTTTTCATGAAGAGAGTTTTGATTTTGGCGTTGGGCTTATTTTGCCTTTCCCTACCTGCCTTTGCGCAGCTTCAGATCGGCGGTACAGCCTACTACATGGCACCGCTGGATAAGACGGATCAAGCCAAAAAGCTTTCGATTCACGACTTTCTGTTCGGTGGCGAGGCTCGGCTACTGTTAGGGCCACTGGAAGGAAGTGCAACTGGTGTGTTCGAACCTGCCGTTACCGATGGCGGGATTGACTATCCTCCCGCCATTTTTGCCATGTTCAGCGGTGGATTGGGTTTCGATCTGCTCCCCATACTTAGGTTGGGTGGCGAAGTCGGTGTCAATCTCATCCAGCCTTTGGGAGGCTCTGGGGAAGAGAAGGCATTAAACGCTGGTGCCAACGTCAAGTTGCTCGCTACGGCGCATGTTTTTGGCCTCAACATCGGTGCAAACGCATCGTTTTTCTACCCCAGTTTTGCTGCTATCACCGCGGTTACAGCGGTTAAGCCAAAACTTTTGTTTGGTTTCAGCGCTCTGCTAGAACTCTAGGACGAGCTACCTGTTGTAGCCTTTTGGGGCCCGGCTCAAGTGGGCTTGGCCCCAGAAGGCTTTTTTATGGCAGATAGGTGATGACGTCTAATTCGGTTGCGAAAGTTCCGTTGGTTCCGTACAGGCCATCGTAAACGCTACCGAGTGCTGACAGGCTTGCCCAAGTCTTCGAAGGCAGCCCAGCGTCGAGGAACAGTTTGTCTGCTGCCGGCACGGTGTTCGTGACATCTGTGTCGCCGATGATGTAAGCGTTATTTGGGCTAGCGAAGGTCATGGACGTGACCAACCGAGAGCCGTCGCCAAAAGCCTTGAAAAAAGTACTGCCATCACTTGCGACAGCAAGAAAGGAGTTTCCGCCACTAGCTGGTCCTGCTTCGGCAACAAACATGTTCTTGCACCAGAAGTTGTACTTTTTCGAGGCGTAGTCGTAGGTGGCTTTACCTGCAGCAATCATTCCTTGAAGCTAACCCCAGACGCAATCAGGAAATTCCTGAGACGGCCTAGGCAAACCACGCCCTTGGGACCCCCAATAACAATTTGACGCCATTGGAAAAACACCCTAGTTTGTTGGAATGATATTCTCATCTTCGAGGTTTCTGCTCCGGCTCCTGTTTCTGCTTCTCGGTGGCGTTTTGCCAATGGGACTCAGTGCCCAAATTGCTGTCCAAGCGCCCGTGTTCGCCGCCCGCGAAACCTCGGTGTATCGCCAGACCATTGGCAAAAAGGTTACGACCAACCGGAACGAATTGGTGCTGGTCTCCGAAGGAGGCAAAACCTGGCTGGAGCTCAATGAGCGCGGTGAAAGTACTGAAAGTTTTTCCAAAATTGACACCCGCACCTTGCAACCATTTTACACCCAGACAACCACTACGACCCCAGACTCGCAGGTGCGCAGAACCACCGAGGTGCTTTCCTCAAAGATCAAGGGCACCGGAAACCAGTTTCTGGTGAGCGATATCTCTGCGTTGTCGTTCACGATGCGCGGCTACCCTTTTGCCACTTCGCCGCTGGCTGACCTCATTTTTATCGGATCAACGGGTCCGGGGGCGGGAACTTTCAGCCTTCAGATCAAGGTTCTCGCCGATGAGACCCTTACCGTGCCTGCGGGAAGCTACCTGTGCCATCATGTCGAGTTGACCATAGGCGGAATTCTGGGAGCTCTGTTTGGCAGTTCCAACCTCTGGTTTTCTGCCGCATCACCGTACATGCTGGTGCGCAGCGAGGGCCTGTCGGCCGGGCCGGGTTCCCCTAAGCGTGTAATCGAACTTCAAAGTTACTCCACCGCCAAGTGAACCCGCTCACCGCCCTTAACGACGATTGACCAGTTTTCCGTCTTTCAATTCCAGCACCTCGGAGCAAAGCGAGGCCATTTCGGCCTTGGAATGGGTGACCAAGAGGGTCGTAACCCCGGTCTCACGCTGGATTTTGGCCAGAAGCTTGGCCAGATCGGTGCGCATGTCTTCATCAACTGCACTCAGAGGTTCGTCGAGAAGAAGAAGCTTAGGGCGCCGGGCCAAGGCACGGGCCAAAGCCACCCTCTGTTTTTGACCGCCAGAAAGTTCGTGGGGTTTTTGGCCAGCGTATTTGCTCAACCCAACACGCTCTAGCCAACCAGCGGCGTCGCGGCGGTCCCCGGTGGCATAAGCGGTGTTGTCGAGGGCGCTGAGGTGGGGGAAGAGGGCATAGTCTTGAAAGACCATACCTACCGACCTCTTTTGCGGGGGACGGTGAAGCGAACTGTCAAACCATGTTTCGTCGCCGCAACGCAGGAAGCCTTCATCGGCCTGCTCCAAACCAGCGAGACAACGCAACAAAGTGGTTTTTCCGCTTCCCGAGGGGCCCAGCACGCCGGTAAAGCTACCACCCATCAACGCAAACTCCACTTCAAGGGTAAACCCGGGATAGTGGGGTGTGGCCCGGCGGTGTTTTCGCAGGTAAAACTCGGTCATCGAGATTTGTCCCTGCGAGGCCTTTGCCCAAGCTTGCCTAACAGCACCACGCCACAGTAGCTAACAACCAGCAGCACTGCGGCATAAACGTGAACCTGCGCGAAGTCTTGGGCTTCGGTGCGCTCGTAGATGGCGATGGAAATAACCTTCGTCACGCCCGGGATGCTGCCACCGATCATCAGAACCACTCCGAACTCCCCCAGCGTATGGGCGAAGGTGGTTATGGCACCGGCAAGCAACGACGGGCGAAGCTGGGGCAGCACAATTCGCACAAAGGTTTCTAGGCGCCCCTTTCCGAGGGTCCAGCTGGCCTCCAGCAGAGCCTCGGGAATACCACGGATCCCAGCGGCGAGCGGGGCGAGCATAAAGGGCAGACCCGCTACGCACGAGGCGAGCACGAGTCCCGGAAAACTGAACACCAGCCTCAGGCCGAAACTGGATTCCAGCCAACTCCCGAGCGGCGACAGGGGAGAAAGGAACACCAGCAGGTAAAAGCCCAGAACGGTGGGTGGCAACACGAGCCCAAGGGAGAATAGGCTCTCAACCCAAAGAACCCAGCGTCCACGAGAACGGGCAAATAGCCAGGCCAGTGGAAGGCAGACCACCAGCAGCACTCCGACCACCCAGAGCCCGAGTCGAAGCGACAACGCCAGCGGTTGCCAATCAAGGGGGGCCATAGCCGGCTCCTGCCAAAACTAACTGGCCCTCGCTCAAAAGATAATCTACAAACGCACGAGCGGCGGCCGACCCGCGGCCCACCGACCCTTGGGCCAGCACAACCAACGCCTGCTTCAGCGGAGCGTAAGTCGTCGGATCTAAGGGTAGCCAGCGGTGGCCTTCCTGACTCAGGTAACGGGAAAGATCAGAACTGTACAGGGCTGACTTGTTGACCAGTCCTATGCCCGTAGCCGTAACGGTGAACTGGACGGCCTGCGTGATGGTTTGCGCCACCACGGCTTTGGGCTTGAGAGCAGGCCATAACCCCGAAGCTTTGAGGGCTTGCATGGCAGCGCGTCCATAGGGACTCGTTTCCGGGTTGGCAAGAGCAAATTGGCGAACCAAGGGATCTGTCAGCACGACCAATCCTGATGCCAAATCGACTTGCGTGGAAAGCAAGATGAGTTTACCGGTGGCGTACACCTGCGGCGGGCTGAGGGACAGACCCCGTTCGGCAAGGCTCTGAGGAAACTCCTCGTCGGCAGACAGCAGCAGATCAAAAGGGGCGCCGTTTTGTATCTGCGTGGTGAGGGCTCCGGAAGCGCCGAGCACAAACTCAAGCTCGGAACCAGGGAAGCGCTTTTGGAACCCGGCCGTGAGGGCCGAGGTCACGGGTGCGAGGTTGGAGGCAGTGGCAATGCGGAGCTTGAATGAAGGGATGGGAGCTAACCCCCAAACGCTCTCGGCCCAGGGGACAAAAACGAGAAGCATCAACACCAGGCCGGGTAGCCTCATGTCCTTCCCTCGATAATGTCCTTCAGCTCGGCAATTCCACCGGTGAGGGACAGACCTCGGATCGAAGGCGGCAAGGTTCGCACGGCGGCCAAGCTACGCAGGCCGTGGGCACAAACCAGCAGGTAGGTCGTGGAAGGGTCCCAGTTGGGTTGGGAGGCATGCCACTGGCTCCACCGGGCGTGGATCACCCGGCTGCCGATCGCCTCGAACCACGCCCACTCGTGAGGAAGGATCTCCTGGGGTTCCCGCAAGTCGATGACTACCTGCCGGTCGACGGGCGCCACTAGGTTCCACGGGGCCTGTTCTCGAAGCGAGGTTGCCGTGAGGGCCTCCAGCCACCGCCAGTCTCCCTTGCCTCGGGCACAGGCGCAGGCCGGGTCGGGTTTCCACTTCAGCCGCCTCGGGCTGGGGTCAAGGGCATTGACCACCCAGGTGGAACAACCGGTTGCGGTTTCCAGGCCCAACAACAGCCGCAAGGCGGTAAGGGCCTGAAAGTTTCCCGCGAGCCCCGCCAAGGCACCCACCACACCCACCTGTGCGCACACTCCCACGCAGCCATCCTCGGGAGCCACCTGGTAGAGGCATCTCCAGCATCCGGGCTCGCTCCTGCGAAAGTCGAATGAGTTCACCTGAGCCTCCCACTGGTACAGCGAGGCCATCACAAAGGGCTTGCCAGCAGAGCGGCAGGCGTCGTGAAGCAGGAACTTCGTGGAAAAGTTGTCACTGCCGTCTACCACGAGGTCTGCCTGTTCCACTAGTGCGCGTACGTTGGCTGCGGTGACCCTTTCGGCGACGGGCTCGAGGTCAATCCAAGGATTGCTGCCGGCCAGCGCCAGGGCGGCAGCCTGCACCTTAGAAAGGCCTACGTCGGCCACCGAAAACAGGCTCTGGCGCGGGAGATTGCTGGCCTCCACCGTATCGGGGTCGCAAAAGATCAGCCGTCCCACCCCGCTGCGCACCAACGCGGCGAGCACCGGACAACCGAGACCGCCCACACCCACCACCAGCACGGTGGAATGCGCTAGGACTTCCTGTCCGTGGGAGCCCCAACCGGGTACCCTTAGTTGGCGGTCGTAGTAGAGTCGCTGTAGTGTTCGTTCTTCCATAGGGGAACCCTGGCCTTAATTTCGTCGATGATCCAGCGGCAGGCCTCGAAGCCTTCGCCCCGGTGGCCGGACGCCACCTCCACCACCACAGCGGCCTCGCCCAAACCAAGGGATCCCACGCGGTGGGCAGCCCTTACGGCGTCCAGTTGCCAACGCTTCAGGGCCTCGTCGAGGATTCGCTGCCCTTCTTTCACGGCCAATTCGGGGTAGGCCGAGTAGTCGAGAGAGTGCACGGGTCGTCCTTCGTTGTGGTTGCGAACCCGACCCCAAAAACTCACCACCGAACCGCTCGAGACGGGCACCTTGAACTCCTGCAGGTCCTCGAGGCGTTCCTGGGTGAGAACAAAGCGGTTCATGTCAGCCCCCCGCAACGGGGGGCATGAAGACCACTTCCGCGCTGGCAAGAGGTGCCTCCCAGTCGCAGAACTCGTCGTCTTGAGCCGCTTTGATCAACTTTGCCTCCAGGGTGAAACCATGCCTAGCAGCCAGTTCCCTCCAGAGTTCGGCCACGTTGGTGGCCTGGGTCTCCAGCGTTTCACCCGAGCAACCAGCCTCGTTCTGCAGCTGGCCGAAATAGCGCACCTTGAGTGTCACCAGTAACCCCCCCATTGGTGCACCCGGGGTTCGCTGAGCGAGCGGGGTTCGGCGTCTACTTCGATAAACCCGTCAGAATCCGCGAGTGCCAGAAAATCTCCCGAGCCTTTCCAATCCAAAACCCCGTGCTCCCGGCTCCAAGGCAGAAACACCGTCTGGTGACCTGTGGGGGGTTTTAGCCCTTGCACCCTGACCCGAGTTTCTGCCAACGGCCGACCCTCACAGGCCAATAGCCAGGGGAGAACGTACCTGCGGAACACAAACAGGCTCGAAACCGGGTTTCCCGGGAGGCCAAACAACACTGTGGAACCCAATTGTCCGCACCATAAAGGCTTGCCCGGGCGCTGGTCAATCTTGTGAAACAACGTTTGAGCCCCCATTTGCGTGAGCACCTCTGGAACCAAATCCAGCCTTCCTGCGGAAACCCCTCCGGTGAGCACCAAGACCTCCAGACCAGGCAGCAGTTGTTCCAAGCCCTCTTTCAAGGACTCTCCGTTGTCGGGCAACACGGTTTCTGTGTCGGGTGTGAGGCCCCAAGCCGTCGCCTCACCTAGGATGGCGGCCGCGTTGCTTCGGCGGATTTGCCAGCCTAAGGGTTGGTCGCGGACCTCAACCAGTTCATCTCCGGTTGCTGCCAGGGCCCATCGGGGCCGGCTCACGACGGAAACGGGATCAGTACCGGCGCTCGCCAAACTGTGCAGGTGCGGCGAGCGAAGAATAAGACCCGAGGCGAGCAGTTGGTCGCCCTTGTGGTAATCGGTACCCTGGTGGTGGACGTGCGAGCCGGGGAGCGGGAGGAGTATCCCGGGCTTCAGGCAAACGGTGTCGCCGGTTCGCTTCGTGTCTTCGTAGCGCACCACGGCATCGCAGCCTCCCGGCAAAACCGCTCCGGTAGACACCTCGAAGGCCGTAGCGGGGCCCTTCCGTTCTTGGGGTGGTTTTCCGGCCATCTGGAGGCCTCGCACGATCCAGGTGCCCAGATTTTCCGAAGCGTCGACGGCGTACCCGTCCATCGCCACCCGATGGTAGGGTGGCCCATCCCGGTCGGCGAGCACACTTTGCGCAAGACAACGGCCGGCGGCTTGGGCCAAAGGCACTGTTTCGACGCGCCCCACCTGGTGGAGGGTGGCCAGAAGACGGTCGGCCTCAGCCGTGGAAAGCATGGGCATCCTCCGGTGTGTTGAAGTTGCGAAGTCGATCGGGCTTCGGCAAGTCGAGCAAAGCGACCGGCGAGTGGATGAGCATCTTTCTCGGGCAATCGTACCCAGCGGCCAGAAACTGGTAGAGGCGCGAGCGCGCTTTGGGCTCGTACACGGCGCACAGCGGCTCAGGCAGTTCCTCGTGTCCCCGAAACGCAGTAGCGAAACGGAACGGATTGCGGCCTTGGAGCAAGTGGGCGAGGGTGGCGTGGTCCACAGCGGGCAGGTCGCAAGCCACTACCAGCCAACTGGCCTCGGGCCGCGCTTGAAACGCCGACAAAAGCCCCGAGAGGGGGCCCAAGCCTAGGTGAGTGTCGTGAATCTGGGGAAGTCCCTGGCGGCCCGCGTCATCAGCTTGGTCGGCTCGGCAGCTCACATACACCTCCGGGCAAAACTCCTTCAAAAGGTGAAACATCCTTGTGGCTTCCGGCTGGCCGTGGTAGCTCAGGGCGGCCTTGTCGCTGCCCATGCGTGTGGAACGGCCCCCGGTTAAAACCAGCCCCAAAAGGGGTCTCCTCGCGGTCTGGGCGTCCCAGAACCCCCGAATAAAAGCGGTAAGGGTTGAGTCATCGTCGCGGCAGAAATACGGCAAATCAAGGCCGTCGGGAGCCGAGGCCCAAGGCCCTGCGTAGGCGAGTACCGTGTTCCTTTCTAGGGTGGGGTCAGCGAGAATAGCCAGATCGTTGTCCAAAAGCACGATTTTCGGCACCGGGCTGGACTTATGGCCCTCCACCAGAGCAGCATCTTCCTCTAGGAAGTCTGTGCGGCTCAAAATGCTGTGCATCGGCTCCTGGCTCAGGTGCGCGCGATGATTCCGGTCGCTGATAAACACCGAGTGGGCACCAGCTCGCGACAACGTATGGGTGTCTTTGCCGGGTTTATCGAGGTCAAAATGGTGGGCATCCCGCTTGATGTAGGCCAGAGAAAGACCCAGCCCGGTTACCAACTTGGTGGCCAGCGTCGTCTTACCCGAGTTCTGGTACCCCACCAAAGCTATCTCGTACGGGTGAAACCTCCAGGCAGCCTTTTCAGCGTGCGACATCGGCGCTTCCATGGTCGGACTTCCCACCGCTTTTGTGCACCAGCTCGAGTTGACGCACCACAATTTCGTGGCTCAGGGCCTTGGTCATGTCGTAGAGGGTGAGGGCAGCGATGGAGGCTCCGGTGAGAGCCTCCATTTCCACGCCGGTTTTGTGCGTGGTTTTAACAGTGCAAAGCACTTCCACTTCATGGTCGCCGAGCACCTTGCAGGTAATCTCTATGCCGTCGATGGGTAGGGGGTGGCACATAGGAATCAGCTCGCTGGTGCGCTTGGCGCCCTGAATACCAGCGACAACGGCGGTAGCAAATACCGGCCCCTTAGGGCCCACCAGGTCGGAAACCTCCTTAGAGCCTTCCCCGAGCAACTGTGCAAAGACCTCCCGGGGAAAATCGACCACGGCTCTGGCGGTAGCGGTGCGCCTGGTAACCGCCTTGCCACCCACATCCACCATGGTCGGGAGGCCGTTTTCAATGTGGCTGAGCATACTAACCTCCCACCGCAAACATCTCGATGCGAGAACTATTGCCCTTGGTTTGGAAGCCAACTCCCCGCAACTGGGAGTACTGGTCGTTTCGGCCACTCCAAAGGCGAGCTAGCCGTCCGGTCAACTCGGAGGTGCTTTCGCCGGCGCGCAGGGGCGAGCGCAAATCATAACCTAAAGACGCGAAAAGGCAGGTGTAGAGCCTTCCGTCGGCACCAAGACGAACACGGCTGCAGTCGCCACAAAACGGCCTCGTGATCGAATTGATGAAGCCAAGCTCGCCATTACCTTGTGACCAGGACCAGCGCTCACTGGTTTCTCCAGGGTGGCTCTTGGGTAGAGGAATCAGGTCTCCCAGATTCTCAGACTCCGCTAGGCTTTGCAACCTAGCTAGCACCTCGGCCCCGCTCACCAGGCGATCAGGGCTCCAGGCGTTGAGGGTACCGACGTCCATGAACTCGATGAACCTCAGATTGAAACCCGGCCTGCGGAAATACCTCGCCAAAGGTTCTACCTGATCATCATTCTCACCCCTTAAGAGTACTGTATTCAGCTTGACGGCCCCAAACACCTCCCGGGTTGCCTCTATGGCGCTCAGGATGGTTTCCACCCTGTGGCCATTCCCGGAAAGCGCAGAGAACACATCGGGGTCGACCGCATCGATCGATACGGTGACCGAATCCAGACCTGAAGACCGAAATCTTGACAGCAGCGGTTGAAGGTGAAGCCCATTGGTGATCAGCCCCACCTCCAGGTCTGGAAATTGGGTCTTGAGGCTTTTCACCAAGTTGGGCAACAGACCTCTCAGCAGGGGCTCTCCACCCGTGATTTTCACTTTTTTGAGGCCCAGCGGCCGGGCAGCTTCGACCACCCGAAGGATTTCAGGAAAACTTAACAGCTGCGAGGCGTTTAAAAACGGATAATCAGCCGGAAACAGTTCGGCCGGGAGGCAGTAACTACAACGGAAATTGCAGTTGTCGGTCACTGAAAGCCGCAAGTCCCGAAGGGGACGCCCGAGGAGGTCAACCACGCTCATAGGCTTTCCGCCTTGCAGAGCTTGTCGATGGCGGTGAAGTTTAACAGCTCGACCCATCCGCGCCCCGAGGTGATCAGGCCGTCTTTTTCAAAAGACGCCAGAATCCGACTCGTGGTTTCCATGGTAAGGCCCACCATGGCCGCTAAATCCTTTCGGGGGAGATTGAACGGGATCAGTCCAGGGTAGCCAGGTTTTTTGGGACCCTTGGAAAGTAAAAACTGAAGCAGGTAAGCGACGCGGTGTTCGGCCTGGTAGGCGCTGCAACGGATGAATCGCTCACTGATTTGCCGCAGGCGGTCGGCCAATTCAGAAAAGAAGGCCGGTGCCAATCGTGTGTCGGCTGTCAGAAGAGGCAACAACCTAGCCAAGTCCATCGCCAAAATGCAGGTGGTCGTCATCGCCTGGAGAATGTCGGGGTAGGTGTACATTCGCAGGCCATCGAGTTCTGAGGCGGTATAGAGGAAGAAGTCTCCGGCTGTCAGCACATCAAAAACGACCACGTTGTCTCCCTGAACATGGCGGAATACCTTGAGAGCACCGGTAGCAACGACGCCAAACAGGCCCGCTTGGTACTGTAAAGGTGAAATTTCCATCGCCTCCACGAGGCTGCGCGAGGTCAAGTTTTTTTCCAGGCTTTCGAAGGTACTCTCGCCAACGCCTTGCAGGAAAGGAATCCTCCGGATGACACTCTTGCGGATAACCGGGGAACAGATGCAACCCTTGGGATTAAGAACTTGGTGGTAGCTTTCCATTGCACGACCTTAGTATGAACATACGTCCCTTGAGATCTTTGCGCTAGATCAAGTAAGCAAAAGATAACATGCCTTAGAATCGTCCTCAGGGAGAGAAATCCATGAGCATCACGATGCCTCGGGGAAAGAGTTGGTTGAACCGCTGGGAGCCGGAAGACGAAGAGTTCTGGAAAACTACCGGAAAGAAAACCGCCAATATCGCCCTCGCCATCACCACGGCCAACCTCTTCTTGGCCTTCATCACGTGGTTTGTTGTTTCCGCTCTCGTCGTCAAGCTACCTCAAATCGGGTTCCAGCTGAGCACCGCCGAACTGTTTTGGCTCACCGCCGTGCCGGGGTTGGCCGCCGGAACCTGGCGACTGGTGCTTAGGTCTCTATAGCATAACGATTTCTTCGTCAGAGGCTCATCGCGATGGCGAACTTATTGTCAAGTTCATGCACTACGTGCAAGGGACTCTGAC